>Ga0209697_10000033_pt1 | contig 192993 bp, 175 predicted proteins | sample AliMusrvi5mmetaG_FD_184115 | JGI IMG/M metagenome (GOLD analysis project Ga0209697, IMG submission 184115) | Freshwater lake bacterial and archeal communities from Alinen Mustajarvi, Finland, to study Microbial Dark Matter (Phase II) - Alinen... | ecosystem: Environmental > Aquatic >... | reverse complement strand
CGCCGAAATCTGCGTCGGATCACTCATTCCTTTACTTGCCACATCTGCAAACAAATGCAGCATTCCGTTCACCGTTCCGAGCAAGCCGAGCAACGGTCCTAATTCCGCAATCAATCCCAGCGTCGTCAATCCGCGTTCCATTCGTCCGACGACTTGCCGGGCCAACGCTTGCACCGCCTCGACATTGGCCGCGCGCCCAGCGCCGGCGTGTTCAAATGCCACGCGGATGACCTCGGCCAACACCGACTGATCAATCTCCGCGACCGCCCGCACCCGGTCGAGCGATTCCTTTTCTGGTCCGCGCCGTTCAATCGCCGCCGCCAGTGCTGCCGAAACCAATCGCTGCCGGCGCAACACCCAGCAACGTTCCAAAATAATTGCCAATCCCGCCACCGAACACACCAGTAACGGCCACATTACAAACCCGCCATGTTGAAACCAATCCGGCATTGTCATTCTCCTTTAATAATAAAACGTGAAAATAATTTCCCGCGAATCACCGCCGATTAACCGCTGCAAATCTTCCGGCAACGGCGCGAACGGGGCCGATTCTACAACCGCCTTTTGGCAATACAATCCCAAAGCCGGCCCCGCGCTATTCGCCTTCATCTCCATATTCGCCACCGAACCATCCGCCAATAAATCAAATTTCAATTCCACCGTCCCGGTGTGCGTATCCATCCGCTGCGTATTCAACACCTCGTACCACCGGCTCTGCACCGCGTAAATCAACGCCTTGTCATATGCGCCGAACGGACTGCTGGCGACATTAAATGCCTCCACACCCAACCGCCGCACACCGAGCGAGGTCGCTCGCGATTTTGTCGCCGCCAGTTCCCGGCGCGAATTTGAACCCGCTACCGTCTTCCGCGCCGATGGCGTGACCGGCTTTTCCTCCGGTGCTGGTTTTTTCTCTTCGACAACTTTCATTCCAGTCGCCGCCGATTCCTTCAACGGCTCTGCCGGTTTTTGTTCGACCGGCTGCGGTGCTACCGCTGGTGCCGCTGGTGCGCCCGGTGGTTGTGGCCGGACGTTCGCCGTGCTCAGCATTCGGGTTTCACTGCCATCCAAATACGGTGTGTCGCCTTCCGTACCGGAAGGATTCTGCGGATTTGCCGCCACCGTGGAGTTGTCCGAATAAAACCGGGCATTCTTCGGTTCTTCACCGGTGACTTGGCTTGTGTCCGTCTCGATGAATTGCCGTTGCGGGGCCGGTTCTTGCACAAACGTAATCGTCGGTGTTGCTGGTAACGCCTTCGGTCGCGGCACCGGTGCCAACACTTTCACCAGTGGCCGGAACAAGGCCATGCGCCCCAGCACCGCCCGGTGTTGCCAGCCCACAAACGAGAGGATGTGCAAAACCAGCGATGCTAGTATCGCCATTTCCGTTGTTAAATATTTTCGAAGTCTCAGAAAAATCTTTCCCAAAATTCAATTGCCTGCACCCAGTTGCTCCAATACCGCTCGTAACCGCTCCACCGGTAAGCCCATCACGTTGCTGAAACTGCCTTCGACGCGTTCCAAAATCAACTCACCGAATTCCTGTGCGCCGTACGCGCCAGCTTTGTCGAGCGGATTGACTTTCGTGAAGTAATCCCGGATTTGTGCGCCGCTCAACGGTCGCATCCAGACGCCGGTGCGTTCTGCGAATGTAATTTCTCTCGTCCGGTCAATCACGCCGACGCCGGTAAACACATCGTGCCGCTGCCCGGCCAACTTGCCGAGCATCGTTTCTGCTTCCGGTAAGTCGCGTGGTTTGCCAAACACAACACCGGCGAGTACCACAATTGTGTCGGCCCCGATGACGAGCGCGTCCGGATGCCGGCCGGCAATAGCTTGCGCTTTGCGCTGGGCGTTTTGCACCGCGAGGATCTCCGGTACTGCGCCACCGGTGGCTTCCTCGACGCCGGTCGGTTGAACGATTCGGAACCGGAGTCCCATTTCACGAAGTAAGAATTCCCGGCGCGGTGACGCGCTCGCGAGAATGATTTCCGGTTTGTGCAATACCGACATGCCGAGTATCTTTCGCAAAAGTATGGACAAAGTCGAGCATCTCTATTTGCACGTTCCGTTTTGCGCGACAAAGTGCCGGTACTGCGCCTTTTATTCCGAACCCGGCCAGACCGATAAGATGGAGGCGTTTGTGGCGGCGGTGCTGAAGGAGATGCAGCCGTGGGCGAGCCGGCTCGCACCCAAAACGATTTTCGTCGGCGGCGGCACGCCGAGTTTGTTACCGGCGCCGTTGCTCCGGCCACTCTTGACCGGCTGGCCGCGAAATCCAGAATTGATTGAATGGACGGTGGAATGCAATCCGGCCACGGTATCGCCGGAGAAGATTGCGGTGTTTCAGGAGGTTGGCGTGAACCGGATTTCGCTTGGCGTGCAAGCGCTCGACGACGAGTTGCTGCAAATGCTCGGACGGATTCACACTGCGGCCACAGCGGTGGCGACGTACCGGGAGTTGCGCTCCGCCGGCTTTGACAATCTCAATCTCGATTTGATGTTCGGTTTGCCGGGGCAGACGCTAGAGCAATGGCGTGACACATTGTGCCGCGCCATCGAATTACAGCCGGAACATTTTTCCACATATTGTCTAAGCTTCGAAGAAGACACGGAGTTTTGGAAACTCTTTCAAGCCGGTCACCTCCGGCACAACTCCGAGCAGGAATTGGCAATGTATGAGTTGACGATTGACACGCTCGCGGCGGCTGGTTACCGGCAATACGAAATCAGCAATTTCGCCAAACCCGGTCGCGAATGCCGGCACAACATCGCTGGCTGGGAAGGCCGGGATTACCTCGGCGTTGGTCCGAGCGCGTGTTCGACGGTGGGCGACCGCCGGTGGCAAAATATTTCCGACATCGACCGGTATGTGGCCGGTCCGTGCGCACCGGCCTTTGCAGAACAGCTCACGCCGGAACTGCGCGCCGCCGAGTGTGCGGCATTTGGAATGCGGATGACTAACGGCGTTCCGGCGGAATATGTGCGGGGTCGGTTTGACCGGCAAGTGACGCAGTTGCTCCAGGCTGATTTAGCGTACTGGCATGACGACCGGTTGCGCCCGACCCGGCGCGGAATTCTCTTCGCCGATGAAGTAGCGACAGAGTTTGTGTAAATTATTTGCGTGAATTTGCGGCGCATTCGGGAGTACCTTACCGGCGTTATGGGCAAGCCACCGGCAGACATTGTAAAAAAACTGGTCGAATCGTTTCATAAGCACGGCGGGATTAATCATCTCGATCAGGCGAATCTTCCGTCGCGCGAAGCGGTGGTGGCCATCACACGCAATTTGCTGCGGCTGGTTTTCCCGGGATTTTACGACGACGAAATTCATTCGAATCAAGTCGTCGCTTTCACCACACAACTGGTGGAAACCATCCGGCAAGAACTGTTGCGCGAATTGTACAAGAGTCTCGTCTACCGGCCTGCTGACAAAAGTAATTTAGCCGGAACAGCCGAACGCATCACGAACGAATTTCTCGCGGAGCTACCGGCGGTACGCGCGACATTGCAAACCGATGTGACCGCCGCCTATGAAGGCGATCCGGCGGCTATCAGCAATGAGGAAATCATTCTGGCGTATCCCGGCATCGAAGCGATTGCCGTGCAGCGTATGGCGCATTTGCTGTACCGGCAGCATGTCGCATTGATTCCGCGCATCATGACGGAATGGGCGCACAACAAAACCGGCATTGATATTCATCCCGGTGCGCAAATCGGTTCGCACTTTTTTATCGATCACGGCACCGGTGTCGTCGTCGGTGAAACGAGCGTCATCGGTCAACGCGTGAAGATTTATCAAGGTGTGACACTCGGCGCGAAAAGTTTTCCGAAAGATGCCCAAGGCCGCGTCGTCAAAGGCATCAAGCGCCATCCGAATATCGAAGACGACGTGACGATTTATGCCGGCGCGACAATTCTCGGCGATGTCACCATCGGTCGCGGTTCGATTATTGGCGGCAGCGTCTGGCTGCTCGACTCCGTGCCGCCCGGCACCGTTGTTTATCACGAAGGTGGTCAGACTAAAATGAAACACGCCGCCAAAGACCGCGACAAAATGGTCGGCCACGCCACCGGCCAATGAACCGGATTTACGCCGACTACAACGCCACCACACCGCTAGCTCCGGTGGTGTTGGAGGCGATGTTGCCCTATCTCCGTGACCAATTTGGCAATGCCAGCAGTGCGCATTTTTTCGGCCGGGAAGCGCGGGCGGCGATTGACGATGCGCGGGTTCGTGTCGCCCGGCAACTCGGCGCGCAGGAAAGTGAAATCATTTTTACCGGTGGCGGCACCGAAGCTGACAACGCCGTGATTTTCGGTGTGCGCCCCGGTCACATCATCACCAGCGAGATTGAACATCACGCCATCTTGCACGCGTGCCGGCAGCGGACCGATTGCGAAATTACCTATTTACCGGTCGACCGAGATTGCCGGGTGAATCCCGCCGATTTGCAGCGCGCGCTCCGGGACGACACCGTGCTCGTCTCCATCATGTCCGCCAATAATGAGACCGGTACAATTCAACCGGTGAAAGAACTCGCCGCCATCTGCCGGCAGCGCGGTGTGCCATTTCACACCGATGCCATTCAATCGTTTGGCAAGCAGCCGGTGAACGTGAACGATTGGAATGTGGATTTGCTCAGCTTGAGCGCGCATAAATTTTATGGTCCGAAGGGCACCGGCGTGTTGTATTGCCGGCGTGGTGTGAAACTGAATCCATTGCTCGTCGGCGGCAGTCACGAAAACGAGCGGCGCGCCGGTACGGAAAATGTGGCCGGTATCGTCGGCTTGGCGCGAGCGATGGAATTGCCGGTGGTGAATTTATTTGAGTTAACTGAAACGCTGGCGGCCGGTATTGCGGCGAAGATTCCCGGGGCGCACCGGAATGGTCACGCGACGTTGCGGGCCGGTAACACGGTGAATTTTAGTTTCGCCGGTTGCGAGACGAGCGGGTTGATTCTCGGTTTGGATTTGGAAGGTGTGGCGGTCTCGAGCGGTTCGGCGTGTGCGGTCGGTTCGCTGGAGCCGTCGCACGTTTTGACGGCGATGGGTTTGCCGCGCGAGTTGGCACGGGCGGCGGTGCGTTTCAGTTTTGGGAAAGATACAATGCCGGTAGATGTTAGCCGAGTGTTGGATGCGTTGGTGAAAGTGGTCACGCGTTTGCGCGCTTTTACTGCTTAAAATTTATGAAAACATTAACCAGCGATGTGGCGATTGTGGGTGGTGGTCTCGGTGGTGTGGCTGCGGCGATTGTGTTGAGTGATTTAGGTGTTTCGGTCACTTTGACCGATGAGTTTGCATGGATTGGCGGGCAAGTGACTAGTCAAGCGTTGTGTGTGCTGGATGACTTGCACGACCCGATTGCTGAAACCATCGGAGTGACGCGGCGCTGCGCCGAGTTTCGGTCGCGGGTCCGGGATTGGTACCGGAAGCATTATGAGTTGTCAGCGTTTGCTCGTGGACAATTTCATTTCTGTCCCGGTAATGCCCGCTGTTCGCATCTTGCAGCGGAACCACAGGTCGCGCATGAGGTTATTCTCGCTTGGCTTCAACCGGCGGTTGCCGCTGGCCGGTTGAAAATATTGACCGGGTTTGCGCCGGTCTCAGCCGAGCGCAAAAATGATTTAGCACTTTCGGTGACTTGTGCGAATCGAACTTCCGGGGAACAGGTGAAAATCGCCGCGAAATTTTTCCTCGATGGTACGGAATGTGGCGATACTTATCCGCTGTTCGGAATTCCTTACCGGATTGGAATCGAATCGCGTTCGGAGTTCGACGAGCCGCACGCTCCGGCGCAGGCCGATCCGCGCGGAGTGCAAGCGTTCACCTACGGCATCGTGGTGGAATTTGTGCCGGGAGGAAACTTCGGCATTCCAAAACCTGTGAATTACGAATACTGGCGAGATCGCCAAGGTTTCTGGCTGAGTTCAGCCGGTGCGACGCAAGAGGAACCCGCTTATTTTTTTACGCCGCGCATTCGTCGTGACGGTTTACGGATTATCCCATTTTGGAACTACCGGAGCGTGCTGGACACTCGCAATTTTGTGAAGCGCCCCGGGCTTTATGAGCGCGCGGTAATCAATGTGAGTAGTAACGATTTTCACGATGAGGCATTTCTTGAGCATGCAAATCCAGAGAAAGTTTTAGCAGCGGCTAGAGAATTATCTGCTGCGTATCTTTATTGGCTACAGACCGAAGCACCGCGGGATGAGGGTGGTTATGGTTATCCGGAGCTTCGACCTGCGACGGAATGTACCGGTACGCCGGACGGGATTGCGCAGGCACCGTATGTTCGAGAAGGGCGTCGCCTCCGGTCGCCGTTTGTCGTGAGTGAATGCGATATTTCCAAGGCTTCGCAACCGGAGGCGCGGGCGCGATTGTTTTCCGATTCGGTCGGCTTAGGTGGTTATGCCATTGATATTCACCAAAGTGCGGGACGACCGGAGGCGGGCGTTTGGCAAGACACGCGGCCGTACCAGATTCCGCTGAGTGCGTTGGTGACATCGGAATTACGGAATTTCGCGGTGGCCGGTAAAGGGATTGGTGTCACGCACATAACGAACGGCGCTTACCGGCTGCATCCCGAGGAGTGGGCGATTGGTGAAGCTGCCGGACGACTTGCCCAGTACGCGCTGGAACATGGAGTGCACGCTCACCTCAGTGGAAAAGATTTGTTTTCGTTTCAGCGCGCACTGATTCGGGACGGCACACCGGTGTATTGGTATGAAGATTTGGACAGCCGCGCACCCGGGTTTGAAGCAGCGCAGTTGCTTGCCATTCGCGGAGTTTGGCCGGGAAGACCGGATCATCTCCGGTTTGATGGGCATATCAGCTTGTGTCGTTGCCGGGAGGAATTTTTAGCGGCCGTAGATCGCCTGTCACGCGCCGGTCTGGCGATGGAAGAATTTCGCGAGCCGCACCTGAACTCGCACGGAATCCGCAAGTACGATTTACTTTACAGTCTGCTGAATTGGATTGACGACCACGGCTGGCCGAAGGATTACCTGACTAGCGGCCGGTAAATTCAAAATTGTTTTGACCCTGCGCTGGAAAGTTGTATAGGTATGACAGTCAAGCTGTTCCCCACGGCTTGCATCAAGGAGGCAGTTAGAATGAATGCAGTAACAACCGGCGGCTTGCTTTGGGCGTTCCAGCAGGCTGACTTACAGGGCAAAGTGATTGTCGTGTTGCTTTGCGTCGGCTCCGCATTGACGTGGACGCTGATGCTCTCAAAATGGCAACAGTTTCGCCGTGCCCGGAAAACCGGCAGCGCGTTTCTCCTGCAGTTTCGCCGCGAACGCGATCCGTTGCATCTTTTCATCAATGGTTATCAGTTGCCGGAGTGTCCGCTCTACAACATTTACCGGCTCGGCGCGGAAGAAGTTTCGTCGCGATTCGGCAATGGGGCGAAGAAAAAAACCGGCCAACAGCCGGCGTTGTTCACCACGGACGCCGGTGTGGCGGTGGCGGAAACTGGCGTTGTAAATCTCGACACGCTCCGGAATGTTTTAGGGCGCGCGATTGATACCGAAGTGCTGCAACTCGAACAACACGTGAGCTGGCTCGGCACAGCGGTTCAAGGCGGACCGTTTCTGGGATTGCTCGGCAGCGCGTGGGGTGTGATGAGCGTGTTTGCGCAAATGGGAATTTACGGAACCGTCCGACTCGGCGCAGTCGCGCCCGGTATTTCAGCGGCGTTGCTGGCGACGGTGGTCGGCTTGCTCGTCGCGGTGCCGTCGTTGTTTGGTTACAACTGGGTCGCGCAAAGCATCCGGCATCAGACGATGGAATTGGAAAATTTTGCCGACGAATTTCTGTCGGCAGTTGAACACAATTACACGACGTAAGCCATGAACCGAACCGTCAGCCGCACGCGCCGTTACGGACACATGCACGAGATCCGCGAGATCAACGTGATGCCGTTGGTGGATTTGCTGCTGCAACTGTTCATCGCAGTGGTGATTTTCTTTCCGGTGGTCGAGTACGGCATGAATATCAATCTGCCAAAAGGCACGACCGACACCATCAAACGCGAGCAGACGCGGACGTTGTCCATCGACAAAGCTGGTAATATTTATCTGAACGATGTGCGGAAAAGTATGGCGGAGTTGAAGCGTGAATTGCAGCCGCTCGCCAATCACAATCCGCCGGTGACGATTTTGGTCAAAGCCGACGAAGCCGACAATTACGGCAAGGTCATGGATGTGTTGAAACAATTGCACGCCGCCAAAATCACGCGCATCGCCTTGATGACGCAGGAAGAAAACGCGCCGAAGACGGGCCGGTAATGAATGCGTCCGCTAAACGGTACCGGCGAAATTTCATTATCGCGCTGCTGCTGCACGGCGGCGTGATTGTCGGCATCGTGGCGTGGGAACAATTTTTCTCCGATGTGAGTTTTGCCCGTCCCAGCAGCGAAATTATCGAAGCCGATATTCTTGGTGAGTTACCGGCCGGTACCGGGACCGGTCGCGGTTTGTACAAAGCACCGGAGCCAGCGGGTCCAGCGCCTGCCGTGCCGACTCCACCGGCGCAAAATCTAGCCGAAGATGAAGTCGCGACACCGGAACAAAAATCTGTCGCGCAATCCAAAGCGGATCCAAACGAAATTGCGATTCCGAAAAAATCGACGACGAAAAAACCAACTGTCGCCAGTACCGGTAAAAAATCAGTAACGAATACCACTGCGAAAGCCAGTGCGACCACCGGTGCTGGCAAAGGTTCGAGTGCGGAAGATATTAAAAACCGGTTTGCAAAAGCATTGGGTTCTTCGGCGGGCGGGACGCCGTATGGCGATGGCAAAGCCGCCGGTGGTGGTAGTACCGGTAAGAGTGGGAAGATTGGTTCGCCGAGTGGCACGGCCGATGGTGTGGTGGGCGGGATTGGTCAGGGCACGCCGAACTGGCAGTATTATCAGCATGTTCACGATGCCTTATACGAAGCGTGGGAGCAGCCGGGGACGGCGCTGGATAAACGGTTGATGACGACGGTGGCGTTGCGGATTGCGCGGGATGGTTCGGTGACGGAGGCGACGGTGAAGGTGGGTTCGGGGAATAAACTGATGGATGATTCGGTGTTGGCGGCGGTGCGCAAAGTGCCGCGCCTTGAACCGCCACCGGACACTCTGGTGCGCGGAGCGTATGCAATCATTGCGGTGAACTTTCAAGTGGAAGGATAAAATGAAAAATTGGTTTTGGTTGGCGATTTGTTTGGTGGCGACCGGCGCGCAGGCGCAGGTGGATATCAAAAAGAATTTTGTGAAGAAATCGGTGGTGGTCACCAGTTTCACCGGTGGCGCGAATGTGTCGGACGTGTTGAAGAACGATTTGCGATTATCCGGTTCGTTTGACATCAAGGCGGCCGGTGAGCCAGCGGAATATTCCGTGAGTGGCAGCGCGGACGCGGCTGGCGTGAAATGTTTTGTGACGCAGACGGCGACGAAAGCGGTGGTGCTGGGACGTGCTTATGCGACCACCGGTAATGCGCGAGCGACGGCGCATATCATTGCCGATGACATTGTGCAAACGGTCACTGGCCAGCGCGGGATTGCGCAGACGAAAATCGCGTTCATCTATTCGCCAAAGCGCGGCGTGAAGGAATTAGCGGTGATGGATTATGACGGCTTCAATGTGCGCGTCCTCACGCACGACGGCCGAATCAGTGGGCATCCGCGTTGGTCGCCGGACGGACGGAAGATTGCGTACACGAGTTACTGGAAAGGTTTTCCGGATGTGTTGGAAGCGGATTTGGCGACGAATCAACGCCGGGTGTTGGCGAATTTTCCGGGGGTGAATTCCGGTGCGGATTATTCGCCAGACGGTCAGACGATTGCGTTGACGCTGAGCAAGGATGGCAATCCGGAATTGTACACGATGAACGCCGGTGGCGGTGGGTTGCGTCGGTTGACCTACACGAAGGGAGCGGAGTCGTCGCCGACTTGGTCGCCGGATGGTCAGACGATTGCGTATGTTAGCGATGATCGAGGTTCGCCGCAGATTTATACAGTGAACCGCTCCGGTGGTGAGCCGACGCGATTGACGGTTTCGCCGGCGTATAACACCGAGCCAGCGTGGTCGCATCCACCGGCCGGCGCAGATGTAAAACCGATGTTGGCGGTGACGTCGCGGGTGGGAGGTAATTTTCAGGTGGGCGTGTACGATCCCGGCACGCAAGCGATAACACCGAAGGCCGCCGAAGGCGATTGCACTGATCCGACTTGGGCGCCGGACGGACATCATTTAGTTTTTGCGAAAATCCACGGCTATCAGTCGCGTTTGTATCTGCTTGACGTGCGGACAAATGAACAGGTAGAGTTGCCAGCAATCGCCGGAGAATCATCAGAGCCAGCGTGGGGATCGTGGCACTGATGCAAACAAAAACATATTTCACGAGAGGAAATTAAGTATGCGTAACCGATTCACAGTCCAAGTCGTTGCCTTAACACTCATCGCCAGTTTCAGCCTGACCGGTTGCAGTTGGTGGCATAAACATTTCGGGCCGAAGACGCCGGCGAATCAAACCGGTGGCGCGCAGCCGGGTCCGCTCGGTGGCGGGACGAGTGTGAGCACCGACATTCAACCCGGCGAACGTCCGGACCTGAACGGTCCGATGGATCGGACGCAATTTGCGGCGCAGGTTGTGTATTTTGATCTCGATAGCGCGAAGATTAAATCTAGCGAATCCAGTAAAATCGAAGCCATTGCGACTGCGCTGAAAGGTAATGCTAAGAAATTGGTTATTGAAGGGCACACCGATGAACGGGGTACGGCCGAGTACAATCGTGCGCTTGGTGAAAAGCGTGCCGCTGCGGCTCGGGATGCGTTGGTCGCTGCCGGCGTCGCTGCCGACCGGATGACCACAGTCAGCTTTGGTAAGGATAAACCAGTGGAGCCGTTGCATAACGCCGCCGCGTGGTCAAAAAATCGCCGGGCTGAATTCGTCGTTACCGGGCAATAACTCCGGTGCCGGCGTTGACAAAGCCAGTGTGCGAATGTAGCGTGCGGCGGTAGGAAGGAAGCAATTATGATACTTGCGACACTCAGTGAATGGCACGTTATTTTAGCGTTGGTGATTGTTCTACTGCTGTTTGGCGGTAAGAAATTGCCGGAATTGGCTCGCGGTTTAGGCGAGGCAATGAAGGAATTTAAGAAAGCGCAGCGTGATTTGCATGACGAGGCGGCGCAGGCCAAGCCGGTCGACCAACCGCAACCGCCAGCAGTGAAGACTGACACGCAAACTCCGCAAAAACCGGCCTAAGCGGCTGTGCTAATTCCCGTCGTGCTGTCTTGGTTCCGAAAGTCGCCCTCCACGGATGCGGCAGAAGTTAAATCGTTCACTGATCATCTCGATGATTTGCGAGCGATGCTTTTCAAAACGCTCGCCGCGTTGTTCATCGGTTTCAACATCTGCTTGGTCTATGCCAACCGGTTGCTGCGACTGATTGAGCAGCCGTTGTATCAATCCGTCGCCCAGCCGGAACGATTTCTTCAAAGTCTCAACGTCACCGATTCATTTGTGCTCGCCATGAAAATGGCATTTTACGGCGGCCTTGTTTTGACCATGCCGATATTATTGTATTTTATCGCGCAGTTTGTTCTACCGGCACTAAAGCCGCGTGAGAAAAAACTGCTCTTACCGGTTTGTTTCTTTGGGGCGCTGCTATTTCTCGCGGGTGTGGCGTTGTGTTTTTTTTGGGTCGTACCGCAAACACTCAAAGCGTTCATCAAATACAGCGAATGGATGCATATCGAACCACACTGGACAGTCGGTAGCTATGTCGAATTCGTCACGCAATTTATGCTGGCGATGGGCTTGACGTTTGAAGTGCCGCTTGTGTTGTTGGTACTTGTTCAGCTCGGGATCGTCAAGGCGGCGACAATCCGGAAAGGTCGGAAGGTGTTTATCGCTGTCGCCGTTGTAATTTCGGCCATCGTCGCGCCGCCGGATCCATTGTCAATGGTGCTAATGTCGCTCCCGTTGATTGCGCTCTTTGAAGTGACAATCTGGGTCGCGTGGTTAATGGATCGGAAGAAACAACCGCAGCTCACACCGTAGTATTAGATTTTCGACTCCGCCGGTGCATCTGGTTTCGCGGGTTCTACCGGCGCATTGGATTCTTCGACGAACATCAGTCGCAAATCCGTCAGCGTCGCTTTTAAGATTTTTGTTTCGTCCGGTGTGAGGTTACCGGTGGTTTTGCGCTCCACCATTTCGAGGAGGTCGATAAAGAGCCGGGCCGCGTCGAGATTTTTCTCGGCTTTATTTGTGGCGGGATTGGCGAGCTTGCCGAGCGCCATCAGCGCTTGCGTGCCGAACAAGCTGACTAAATCCAGAAACCGCCGGGTGTCTTCGCGCGAACCAATTGTATCTTTTTGAACTTCAGCCATTTTAATTTTCCTTGGTTATCGGATGAACGATGGCGACGGCGTTGGGCTTGTCGCTGAAATACCGGTCGACAACTCGTTGGATGTCCGCCGGTGTCACGGCTCGGTATTTTTCATCCGCTGTCGCAAAGTTTTTATAGCCAAGTCCGTATAATTCGTCCAGCCCCACCGTCATCGCCAGTCCGCCATTGTCTTGCAGCGCCACTTTGCGTTGGCCGATGATGCCGGCTTTGGCGCGGTCGAGTTCGTCGGCGGTGAGACCGGTTGTTTTTAGTTTCGTCAGCTCGGCGAAGATTTCTTTCTCACACAACTCGACTTTCGGCGTAGTTGTGCCGACGTAGAACGCAAAGAATCCTGGTTCGACACCGGCAAGTTGGAGCGCGCCGCAGTAGTAGCACAAGCTCAACTCATCGCGCAGTCGGGTAAATAGCCGGGAACCTAAACCCGAATACGATTCACTCAACAAATCGAGTGCATACCGGTCCGAGTTGAAAACATCCACGGTGCTAAATCCAATCAGCAGTACGGCTTGTTCTTTCGGTTTCTCGATTTGTTTCCGAACGGACGCCGTCAGCATTTCCGCGCCACCGGTCGCGAACGTTGGTTTACCGGGGCGCAATGCGCCAAATTTGGCTTCGATTTTTTTTCGAATTTCAGACGCGGTGACGTTGCCGAAGACGGTAACGACCATATTATCCGGCACAATATACCGGTGTTGGAAATCGGCGAGGTCGGCCCGCGTGAGCTTGGCGACGGTGGCCGGTGTGCCGAGTGTGTTCAACCGGTACGGGTGCCGGGAATAAATTGTTTCGCGGAGCAATTGCCGGCAGGAACTCATGACTTGATCTTGCTCGGATTTGATTTCGGCAAGTTGCACAGCGCGTTCACGCGCCAGTTTGTCGTCTGGGAAAGTTGGATTTTCCACCACGTCGGCCAAAATATCCAACACGAGATCGAGGTCATCGCTCAGGGCGTGAGCGGTAACGCCGAAGCTATTGTTACCGGAGAAAGCATTGATGGCACCGCCGACATTTTCAATGCTCTCAGCGATTTGATCACCGGTGCGGGTTGGGGTGCCTTTCAAAAGCATTCGCGACATTAACTTGGTGATGCCGTTGTTACCGGCGGTTTCGGCGAGGACACCGCCTTTGCAGAAGACGCCGAGATCAACGAACGGTAACTTGCGGTCTTCCCGAACGAGCAGGCGCAAGCCGTTTGGTAATTCAAACTTTTGAATTTCGATACCAGTTTGCTTACCGGCAGCGGATTCCGGTTTGGTATTTGTGCCGGTGGGGTCAAGCGAGGTGATGGTTAGGTTTTCGTCGGTCAGATATTTTTTGGCGACGCGCTGGACATCCGCCGGTGTGACTTGCCGGAGCGCGGTGAGATAAGCTTCGGAATAATTCGGATCGCCGACGAGCAATTCGTTGGAGCCGATGTCAGCGGCTTGGCCGGCCATGGTTTTGAGGCGTTCGTAATGGCCGCTCAGAGAAAGTTTGATTGCTTTCCGGCATTCGTCAGCGGTGATTGGTTGGGTTTGGAATTTTCGAATTTCGGCGCGGATCGCGGCGGTGGCGGCTTCGCGTTTGTCGGGATCAGTTATGGCTCCGACGCCGAAAAGACCGGGGCAACCGGGTGTGTAGTTGCCGGCACCGATGGAATGGACGAGTCCTTGATTTTGTTGGATTTCGCGATAGAGACGCGAGCTGCGACCTTGACCGGCAATGATGGAAAGTACATCCAGCGCCGGTACGTCGGGATCGGTTGCGGCCGGTACGTGCCAAGCGAGATCGAGATGCGTGAGTTGCACCGGCGCATCTTCGTGGCGTTCGCGGAGGCTGACTTGCGGCGGTTCGACCGGAATGGTGGCCGGCTCAACGGCGTTCATTTTGAAATCTTGGGTGAGTTCGCGGAGGCGCGCTTCGACGGTGGCGGCGTTGACGTCGCCGACGATGATGAAGATGAGATTGTTCGGGACGTAATATTTTTTGTAGTAGTTGACGACATCGTCGCGAGTGATGCGGTTGTAAATGTCGGGATAGCCGATGACGGGGTGCCGGTAAGGATGCGCGATGAAGGCGGTGTTCCATTGGAGTCGGTCGGCGCGGCGGCCGAGATCGTCTACGCCCATGGCCATTTCGCGGAGGATGACTTGTTTTTCTTTGAGGAGTTCGTCCGCCGGGATGGTGGCGTTCATCATGCAATCGGCTAGAATATCGACGGCGGTCTGCCAATTTTCCGCCGGTAGGTCGATGTGATAAACCGTTTGCTCAAAAGAAGTGTAGGCGTTCATGTCGCCGCCGGCGCGTTGGACGGCGTGCGGAATGTCGCCAACGGCGCGGGTGGTGGTGCCTTTGAAAAGCATGTGTTCGAGGACATGGGAAATGCCGGCGCCCATGTATTTTCCCTCGGTGATGCTGCCGGCGCGGCACCAAGCTTGGGCGCTGACGACGGGCGCGCTGTGGTCTTCGCGGATGAGAATGGTCAGGCCATTATCGAGGATGATTTTGTGGATGGGTTCAGTGGCCATGGTGATGGTTCCAAATAATGTCGCGGCGCCAACGAGCGCTCGCACGGCGGTAAAGGTTCGCATGGTGAGTCTGACAACTAATTTGAGCCGTTGCTCAATTTCTTCGACTTACCGGAGCGGGTTTGTTCCGCGAGCGGTTCGTGCGGTTTGACCGTCCGCGCCGGTGGTTCGTGCCGGCGTGCGGGCCGGTAGGGGTGAACAAACGCTTCGTCGAAATCAAAACCATTGCGAAAGTCTTCGCGATTGTCTTGGTCAGTTTTTCCGAGGATGCCTTTGTCCACCATGTTGAAAACGAGTTCGCCGAAATCTTCGCAGCGGCGAATGCCCCAGTAGTCGAGGACGGTTTTGGCCATTGGGCCGTATTGGTCGAGTGCGTATTGCCGGAGACCGTTGAGTAATTCTTGGCCGCTGACGTGCCGGTGGACGGGATTGGTTTGTGTGTTCTTCTTCATCAACTTGAGGGTGAAATCCAAACCTTCGCGCACGAAGAGATACGCATCCCGGTCATAGCGGGAATCCGCTTGGCGGATTTCATCGACGGCTTCAGCGAAATCTTGTTTGTGCATATCCTAGCGTCCTTTCGGCTCCACTTTCGCATTTAGTGTCGGTGAATGCAACTCCCGCCAACGTTGGACGGCGGTGCCGAGAAGTAATGCGCCGACGAGAAACGCCACCACCAGCTGCTCTTGTTTGGTCAAACTGAACATTCGCGGAGTTTATTTCCTTCAGTTTGCCGACAATTGCAATGAAAAGTTTTTTGACATTGCGCCGGGCTGCTGACACACTCGGCACGTGGCGAGCATTTGAATTAAGCATGGATACCAATGACAATCCCGGAATTGCGTCAGACATAACGACGCCCGAGCCGGTTCCAGCGAAAACCAGACTGTGGCCGGAGGTGGGCGCCGCTGGGCATTGGGCAGTCATCGTCGCTTTGGGCGCGCTGATTTTGTTGACGTTTGCCAACACGTTGCACAATACCGGATTTGCGCTCGACAACAAATTCATCCTGCTCGAAGACCCCCGGCTGCGTGATAACAAACCGGAAAATATTCAGCAGATTTTTCAGCAGGATTACTGGTGGCCGAAAGCGGTCAGCGGATTGTACCGGCCACTGACGACGCTCTCGTACATGGTGAATTACACCGTGTTTGGTGACAAGGACACTGCCACCGGTTACCACGTGGTGAATTTCCTAATTCACTGGGTGAATGCGATTTTGGTTTATCTATTGGTTTTGATATTGATGGAGAAACTTTGGCCGGCGTTATTTGTCGCCGCGATTTTTGCCACCCATCCGGTGGTAACTGAATCGGTAACGAATATCATCGGCCGTGCCGATTTATTTGCCACGCTGACGGTATTGCTCGGATTTGTCGTGTATGCCAAGAGCACCACGGTGAATGAGGAACCCGAAACTAACTGGCTATCGGTCTTCGGATTAAGCGCTGGAATGGCGGCACTGGGGGGATTCTGTTACCTGCATCGTTTTCATCTCGAATTGCTACCGGTGGTGTTTCAATCGGTTTGGTGGGTCGTGGGTTGTATTACGGCAATGATGTTTCTCGTGTTGTTAATCGCTTCGCTGACAGCCGGTGTGCGCTCGATTTTTTGGTTGTTGCTGCTCATGCTCGTCACCATCGTTGGTGTGTTTTGCAAAGAAAGCGCGGTGGTCGTGCTCGGCGTGATGCTGCTTTATGATTTCACCTACCGATTGCAGAAGTTGCATCCGAATTGGTTCGTCAACCTCGTCCAAAATTTCTGGGGATTTTTCTGGAAAGGTTACATCGCGTTGGTGCCGCCGTTTCTGGCTTTGTGGTATGTGCGTTCCTGGGTTTTTGACCAACTTCGTCCGCCGGAGCTACCGTTTGTCGACAATCCGCTGGTTGGCGTGGATTTCTTGAGCGCCCGGCTGACGGCAATCAAAGTTCTCGGAAAATACCTTTGGCTGTTGGTTTGGCCGCAGACCTTGTCTTGCGACTATTCCTATAACCAAATCCCCATTGTGTCGGCAGCTTTTTCTTCTTGGGAAGATCTGAAGACACTCGTGGTGTTAGGCATTCTGGTGGGTTTAATTGTGCTGGCGATTTACAATTACCGGCGCAACAAAGCCATTTTCTTTTTCATCATGTTCTTTTTCGGCACACTCCTGCCAACAGCGAATCTCCTCAAAATTATCGGCAGCATTATGGCCGAGCGATTTCTCTATCTGCCATCGCTGGGATTTGCCGGTGTCATCGTGGTGCTAGTCTATGTGACCTGCCGGCGGTTCATTCCGCGTTTGGATATTTCGGCGTGGTCACAACGAATCTGGCTGCAGGTTGTCGCTCGTGGAGTGCTGGCGTTAGTAGTTTTGGCGTTTGCCGCGCGCTCGTTCAAACGGAATTACGACTGGGAAGATGATGTGAGTTTATGGACGCAAGCGGTGGATGCGTGTCCGAATAGTTTCAAAACTCACAAATCGCTCGCCTACGCTCTCTACGAAAAAGATACGGAGTACCGGAACATCGATCGCATTATTGACGAAGGCGAAAAAGCGGCGCAAATCACCGACAAAACCCAAATCGTTTTCCTGCATCTCGGTGCCTATTACCGGATCAAGGGTGATCTCGTCGCCCAACATACCGCCGATGGTTCGCTCATCGCTTCTCCGGCGAGTCTGCCGTGGTACCAGAAATCCGTCGCCACCCTCGAACGCGCCATTCCGCTCGACCACGAATTCAACGGCGACAACCGGCGTAAAGAACTTCTGCGCGGCCGCAAACCCGAAGAAATTCCCGACATCGGCAACCACGAAATTTATTGGAATCTTGGGCTTTCGCACATGCGCCTCGGTAATTACGTTGACGCACTGAAAGCTTACCAAGCGATGGCGCATCTCGCGCCCGCCAATCCGGATTCCTATCAAAGCATCGCCTCCGCCTACATCTCGGCTGGCCGAAATGAAGAAGCCGCCATCACTTTGCTTCAGGCTTTACTACTCGACGGCAACCGGCAAGAAGCGCTGCGTTACCTCGTCGAAATTTACAAGCAAATCGACCGCGATGGCTGCGCGCTGATTTTTTCTCCCGGTCATCCTGTCGCCCAACTCAATGCCGACTGTGCACTCGTCAAAACTCACATCTGCCGCGCCTACGCCAATCTGAATCAAACTTTTCTCGACGCCAAACAGCCGGCGCTCGCCAAGCAAACTCGCGACAACGCGCTCAACACTTACAAATGCGATGCCGCGCTGTTCAATCCGCCGGCCGTCACGGCCACCAAATAAACCGGCGCCGATGCGCTACGAAACTTTCGCTCCGCTCACCGGTTACCCACACGCTTTCACTCTTCGCGATCCCGGTGACGAGACCCGTGCCGCTGATTTTCCGGTACAAGTCACAAAAGATTTCGGCTATTCCGATTTCGCTGCCGCCGAACAAACTCATGGCAACGGTGTCGCCATCGTCAATCAATCCGGTACCGTTGCTGGCGTCGACGCGCTCATCACCCGGCAATGCGGTTTACCATTAATTATTCGCTGCGCCGATTGTGCGCCGGTCTTCATCATCGACCGTGCCGCACCGGTGATTGCGCTCGTCCACCCTGGCAAGAAAGGCACAAACCTCAATGTAGTCGGTGCAACCGTGGCGGCGATGCAACCACGCGCCGGTGTTGCTTTCATCGGTCCCAGCATCGGTGCGTGTCATTACGAAATGGATTTGTGGACAGAAATCGAAGCGCAACTCCGCGCCGCCGGTATCACAGAAATTCACAACTCGCGCATTTGCACCGCTTGCCATCTCGACCGGTATTATTCCTATCGCGCCGAACGCGGCCAAACCGGCCGGATGTTTGCGCTCTTGGCGCTAGCTTAGTTTCCGGCCGCGAGCGAAAGCGGCAAAGCTCATCCGCTTGCCACCGGCGGGTTGAACTTCCAGCAAGCACAACGCGCCGGTACCGGTGGTGACGATGTCAGCACCGGTCGTAGTGGAAGAAACCAACTCAACTTTCCAAATCTTCAGCAAAGTTCCATCGCGGTCGGTGAACGCGCCGGGCCACGGATTGAAGGCGCGGATTTGCCGGTCGATTTCCACGGCAGATTTTGTCCAATCAATCCGGCCATCTTCTTTGGCGAACTTCCGGGCATGAGTGACTTGCGTTTCATCTTGTTGCCGGTGCGGCCAGTCGGTGAGCGTCAGCGTTTCCGCAAGCAGTTCTGCGCCAAGCGTGGCAAGCCGGTCGTGTAATGTCGCGCCGGTATCGTCGAGGCGAATCGGCGTCCGGCGCTGGAGAATGATGTCGCCGTGGTCGAGTTGTTCGTCCATGAACATCGTCGTCACGCCGGTCTCAGCGTCACCGGCGAGAATCGCGGATTGAATCGGCGATGCCCCGCGCCAACGCGGTAACAGCGAAGTGTGGACGTTGATGCAACCGCGCACCGGAATTTCTAAAAGTGCTTTCGGTAAGATCTGACCGTAGGCGACGACGACGATTAAATCCGGTTGCTGAGCACGAATCGCTTCGACAGCTTCCCGGATTTTGACTGGCTGTGAAACCGGCAAGCCAAGTTTTTCGGCTGTGACTTTGACCGGTGGTGGAGAAAGTTGGAGCGACCGGCCTTTGGGTTTGTCCGGTTGCGTGATGACGCCGATGATTTCGTGACCGGCTAAGCGATGTGCCGCTTCCAGACACGGACAGGCGAGCTCCGCAGTGCCGATAAACAGAATGTGCATATTAGGACGGCAAGTCCTGTAGTTGATACCAGTTATTCCGCCGGTGCGGTTCGTAGCCAACTTCTGAAACCAGCCGGCGGATGGTCGCTTCGTCCGTGCGGAATGTTGTACCGGCGGAGGAGACGACATTTTCTTCCATCATCACGCTGCCGAAATCGTTCGCGCCGAATTTCAATGCGACTTGGCCGATTTGCGGACCTTGCGTGACCCAACTCGATTGGACATTCGGAAAGTTATCGAGAAAAATTCGCGCCACCGCCTGCGTCCGCAAATACTCCTGCGCGCCCACCGGTGCGGCACGCAGCCGGGTGTTTTCGCTTTGAAACGTCCAGCCAATGAACGCCGTGAATCCGTGCGTCCGGTCTTGCAATTGCCGGAGTAAATTCAAATGCTCAATTCGGTCTTCCACCGTCTCGACATGGCCGAACATCATTGTCGCCGACGAATTTAATCCTTGCCGGTGCGCCGCTTCCATCACATCGAGCCATTGCTGACCGGTGCATTTCAACGGCGCGATGCGTTTTCGCACCGCATCCACGAGAATCTCCGCGCCGCCACCGGGAATTGAGCCGAGACCGGCGGCTTTGAATTGCCGGATCACTTCCGCGACCGGTAGCTTAAAGACTTCGGAAAAATGCGTGAACTCCGGTGGCGAAAAACCGTGGACATTGACTTGCGGGAAGTTTTGCCGGAGATAGCCGAGCAAGTTCAGGTAGTAATCAATGCCGAGTTTTGGATGATGTCCGCCTTGCAGTAACACTTGCACGCCGCCGATGGATACCAATTCCCGCACCTTCGCGCCGACTTCTTCCGGCGTCAGGATGTAAGCGTCCGGCACGTCGGCTTCTCGCATGAACGCGCAAAAGGTGCAGTAAACATTGCAGATGTTCGTGTAATTGATATTGCGATCCACGATGTAGGTCACGCGCTGGTCCGGATGCAACCGCTGCCGGACCGAATCGGCCAACGCGCCTAATTCCGGCAAACTCAACGCCCGGTAAAGTTCCCGCGCCTCGTCCGTCGTGATACGAACGCCCGCGAGCACCTTATCTTGGATGGAATTAACCGCCGGCATGTCTCGCATCTTGCCTCAACTTCCCGCCGCGCGCAAGTCGGCTACCATTTTTCATTTGGACCGCGTGGAACGGCGATGGTGGTATCCGCATCAAGCGACCGAGGCCGGTAGGCTTGGCGGAGTTGGCCGTGCTCGTCTAGGAATTGCTGACGCCAGCGCCGGTAGGCGGTGACGATTTCGTCGAACTCCTGCCGGTGGTTGAGGTGAATCATCCGTTTGTCGAATTCTTTCACCGGGCCGAAGCGCCGAGAATATTGGAGCGAAACTTTGCGGAACTGCCGGCAACCTTGCGCTTCGCCAAAAACTTCCACCATCCGGTCGAGGTGCTTAGTCATCACAGCGAGGTGTTCATCGAGCGTCGGCTCCGGTAGCTCTTCGCCGGTGGCGAGAAAATGTGCGGTGTGCCGGAAAATCCACGGATTATAAAACGCGCCGCGTCCGATGCTGACGGCAGCGCAGCCGGTTTCGTCGAACATCCGTTTGGCGGCGCGTGGCGTGGTGATGTCGCCATTGCCAACGACCGGAACATTTTTCACGGCTTCGACGACGGCGCGGATGCCGGCAAGATTTACTTTGCCGGTAAAGCCTTGTTCCCGGGTACGGCCGTGGATGATGATGCCGGCAACTCCGACATTAGCGAGCGCGCGAGCGAGATCGGGCGCGGTGAGATTGTCGGCGTCCCAGCCGAGCCGCATTTTGCAGGTGACCGGAATCTTGACAGCGTCCACCATCGCTTTGACGAGGCGAATGGCTTTGGCGTGATCGGTGAGCAAAGCAGAACCGCCACCGTTCCGGCAGACCTTGTGCACCGGACAACCCATATTCACATCAACGAATGGAATGCCGCGCGCTTCGAGAATGAGCGCCGCGTCGCGGAGTTCGGCTGGTTCTTTACCGAAGAGTTGCACGGCCAGCGGTGAATCGGCTGGGCAGGTTTCAATCAGTTTATTGGCGCTGCGATTTTTGTCGATGAGCGAGCGAGCGTTGACGAGGTCGGTGGTGCAAAGGCCGACGCCGCCGATTTCGCGGATGGTGAGGCGAAACGGTAAATTGGTGTAGCCAGCCAGCGGCGCGAGAAACAGATTCGACGCCAGTGGCAGTTTTCCAAGGGCAAACGACATGGCGTATCTCTAGCCTGTTGCCGGGCCAAACGCCAGTGCGAGTTTGATTTCTGGCGCATTTCAGGCATCATAACGATGCATGGAACACGAGACCGGTACGCATCACAAAGCGCTGCACATCAATATCGACGCGACGCGCTATGGGACGTTCGCCGAAATCGGCGCGGGGCAGGAAGTCGCCCGGTGGTTTTTCAAGGTCGGTGGGGCCGCCGGTACGGTGGCGAAAACGATGTCGGCTTACGACATGGCGGTGTCAGACGCGATTTATGGTTCGACGAAACGCTACGTCAGCCGGGAACGTTTGCAAGCGATGCTGGATCACGAGTGGAGCTTGTTGTTGGAACGGCTCAACAAGCAGCGCGGCGAGCAGACAGCATTTTTTGTGTTTGCCGATACGGTCACGGCAAAAAGTTATTCCCGGCAGGAAGAAGGTCACGGTTGGCTTGGAGTCCGATTTCAGATTGCACCGCACACTGCGCCGTCGGAGATTATTATTCACGCCCGAATGTGGGACCCGGATAATGTCCGGCAGCAGGAAGCACTGGGTGTTCTCGGTGTGAATCTGATTTATGGCGCGTTTAACGAACATTCCGACCCGGCAAAGTTAATCACAAGTTTGATGGATGAGTTGAGTCGTGACCGGATGGAAGTGGACATGATTAAATTTTCCGGCCCGGCTTTCGCCGGCGTGGACAACCGGTTGATGAGTCTCCAACTCGTGCAGCAGCGGTTGACGAATGCGGTGCTATTCACACCGACCGGAGAAGTCATCGAGCCGGCGGAAGTGCTGCACCACAAAGCGGTGCTGGTGGAACGCGGTAGTTTCCGGCCAGTGACCAATGTGACTCTCGACATGCTCGAACGTTCGCTCGACCAGATGCGCAGTGAGCTGGATTTAGCGGGGCAGGAGCCGGTGGTGTTGATGGAGATGACACTGCGAAATTTGCTGACGAAAGGTGAGCATATTGAACACGTCGATTTTTTGGCGCGCGTTGATATGCTCTGTGCGCTGGGTAAGACGGTGATGATTTCTAATTATTCCCGGTTTCACAACGTCACCACCTATCTGCGCCGGTATACTGCCAGCCGCATCGGCATGGTGCTCGGCGTGCCGACGCTGTTGCCGTTATTCGATGCGCAACACTACCAAGACCTCGAAGGTGGCGTTCTCGAATCGCTCGGCCGGCTTTTCAAAGGTCCGGTCAAGCTTTACATTTATCCATGGAAAAATAATCGCACCGGTGAACTCGTCACTGCCGATACATTCCAGATGCCGGTACACCTGCGCCATCTTTATGCTCATCTCCTCGAAAATCATTTTATCGAGCCAATTCGCGAGTTCAACGAACTCGACCTCGCCATTCTTCCTCGCGATGTGCTGGCCGAACTTCAAGCGGGCCGCTCGGTTTGGGAACAACTCGTGCCGCCGCAAGTCGTCGCCGTCATCAAACAGCGCGGTTACTTCGGTTACCGTCAGCCTGCTGCCTGAGCCGCCGGTTGCGTTTTGCATGAAGCGGCGTACGTTTCCGTCGCGATGCACGAACCAAACCATCTGATTCACGAAACTAGCCCATACCTCCGGCAGCACGCGCATAATCCGGTGGATTGGTTTCCGTGGAGCGCGGAAGCCTTTACTAAGGCGCGTGCGGAGAATAAACCAATTTTTCTGTCCATCGGCTATTCGACTTGTCACTGGTGTCACGTGATGGCACACGAGTCGTTTGAGAATGACGAAGTTGCCGCTGTGCTTAATCAGTATTTCATCGCCATCAAAGTCGACCGAGAAGAACGTCCCGACCTCGACAAAATCTACATGACCGCCACCCAAGCCACGACCGGTCACGGCGGTTGGCCGATGAGTGTTTGGTTGACACACGATCTCCAACCATTTTTCTGTGGCACGTATTTTCCACCGGTAAGATTCCAACCGTTATTGCTGAAGATTCACGAAGTTTGGGAAACTCACCACGCCGACCTTGTCGCCAAAGCCGGTGAGATTACTGCGACGCTTGCACAATATGTCACGATGAACCGGACCAGCACCGCGGCGCTTGATGAAGCTCCATTGCGTGCCGGTTTGGAACAATTTCGCGCCAGCTACGATGCGGTGCACGGCGGTTTCGATGGTGCTCCGAAATTTCCGCGACCGGTCGCGTTGAATTTTCTATTTCGCGCCGGTGGTCAAGACATGGCATTGCACACGCTCCGTAAAATGGGCGAGGGCGGTTTGTTCGATCAACTCGGTGGCGGCTTCCACCGGTACAGTGTGGACGAACGCTGGCTCGTTTCGCATTTTGAAAAAATGCTCTACGATCAGGCGCAGTTGGTCAGCAGTTATGTGGACGCCTATCAAGTTACCGGTGAAGAGTTCTTCGCTGACATCGCGCGCCGGACGTGCGATTACGTATTGCGTGACTTAACCAGTCCGGATGGCGGATTCTACTCTGCCGAAGATGCCGACAGCGAAGGAGTCGAAGGTAAATTCTACGTCTGGACACACACCGAAATCAAAAACATTCTCGGCGAAAAGGCCGAAGCCTTCTGCCGGGCTTACGATGTGAATGCCGCCGGTAATTGGGAACACGGTAACAGCATTCTGCACGGCACCGGTTTTCCTGACGAACGTGAAAAACTTTTTGCAGTCCGCGAAAAACGCATTCGCCCGCACCGCGACGAAAAGATTATCACTGTTTGGAACGGGCTGATGATTTCAGCGCTCAGCCGAGCCGCGCAGGTTTTGGATGACACCAAGTATCTTGCGGCGGCTCAACGCGCCGGCCGGCAACTACTCGTCGGCAAGTTTGTTCGCACCGGTAATGTGCCGGCGATGCTTGACGATTACGCCTGTTTTGCCAATGCGCTTGTTGACCTCTACGAAACTGATTTTGATTCCAGTTGGCTGACGCAGGCCGTTGTGCTGACGGAGATAATGCTCCGGCGGTTCTATGACGCAGCCGCCGGTGGGTTTTTCATGACGGACGGCGCTGATTCGTCGGTGATTCTTCGAGTGAAAGACGAGTATGATGGTGCGGAACCATCCGGTAACTCCATTGCGGTGCGGTTACTGTTGCGTTTAGCTTTGCTCACGGACCGGTCTGATTTTCTGGAAGCGGCAGAGCAGACATTGACATTGTTCGCGCAACGAATTCACAGCGTGCCACACGCGGTACCGGAGATGTTGTGTGCGCTGGATTTCGCTCTCGGTAAGCCGAAACAAATTGTCATCGCCGGTGAGCCAGCTGTGACGGATACGCAAACCTTGCTCCGTGTCGTGCGTCGCCGGTATCTGCCCAACAGGATTGTGATGCTGGCGCGCGATCAAAAAATACCGCGTCTGATGATGGATGAAAAAGCCACGGCGTATGTTTGCGTTGACCGCACCTGCCGTCTGCCGACGACTGAACCAGAAGAGTTGGCAAAACTTCTTTAAGACCATCGGAGTCTTGCAAATGTGCAACCACGCGATAAGATGCCGGTATATTTCGCCCAGCCGTTGCTCAATCCAGAAATGAAAAGACTTCCTCCCTAGGTGTCGGTCGTGCTAACTAATTGCTATGCATGCGCCACCGCTGCGCGAATTAATCGTAGCTACCAAGAGTCATGTGGACATTGGGTTTACCGAGCCCGAAGCCAAAGTGCTGCACGACGCCTGCCGGTGGTTGTTGCCGGTGGCTGCGGCGCAGGCCCGGCGGATGCGTGAGAATGGCGATGGATTCTGTTGGGTGGTGCCGGCTTACCTTGCCGAGTTGGCGCTCGAGTGGCTTGACGGTGAGGATCTGCGCCGGGTGGAAGCGGGCTTCGCCTGTGGTGACATTGCCTGGCACGCGCTCCCGTTCACCACGCATACTGAACTCCTCGACGAGGGCTTGCTTGATGCCATGATGTCCGTGTCGCGCCGCCTCGACGCGCGTTTCGGTAAGCACACCACGTGCGCCAAGTTAACGGACGTTCCCGGCCACACGCTCGCCCTCGTTCGCGCCCTTTCTCGCGCCGGCATCCAGTGCCTGCACATCGGCGTCAATTGGATGAGTTCCGCACCTGAAATTCCATCCCTCTCACGCTGGCGCGACGGCGCAGGAAATGAGGTCGTCCTCGCCATCAACCCAAAGGGTTACGGCGGTGAAATTCGGATTCCCGGCGAAGAGCACGCCTTCTTGTGGGACATGGTCGGTGACAACATGGAGGTTCCGAGCGAACACGACCTCCGCGCCTCGCTGGCCGTCCTGCGCGCGGCCAACCCCGGGGCTGTGGTTCGCGGCGGGCGCCCGGAGGATTGGGCTGGCTCAGACCTTTTATCCCGCGCAAGAAATCTTCCGGTTGTAGAGGCCGACTTAGGAGACTCCTGGATTTTTGGAACCGGGTCTGACCCGTGGAAGATGCAGCGCTTCCGCGAGCTAGTTCGCTTGCGCAAGGAGTGGCTGGTAGCCCAGCGCCTCCAGCCGGTTTCTCCGGTGATGGTCCGCTTTGATCGCGAGTTACTCCTTGTGGCGGAGCACACTTGGGGCGGCGCTGTGGCGGCGTGGACGATGCACGACCGGATGCATTGGAGCAATGCGGACTTTGCCCAAATCCACGAGTGCGGCTGCTGGCAGGCTCTCGCTGCGAGTTGGCAGGAACAGCGGGATCATGTGACGAAAGCCATTGAGGTGTTGGAGGACTCGAAGCTGCGGGGCGAGGCGCAAGCCGCCTGCGATGCGTGCGTGCCGGTGGCCTTCGACCGGGCCGGCTGGCAGGCCGTTGAAGCGTCCGCCGCACATGACTTAAATGGTGTCCGGTTGCGGGTGGATGCGCGGGGCGCGGTGGTTTCACTCTACGACGGGATTGAGCGGGCGAATGGGGCAATCGGACTCCTGCGCTACCAGACATTTGATGCGGCTGACTGCCGCCGTGCGGTTGAGGAATACTGCAGTTGGCAAGCGGAATCGCTTCTTGAAGAATTCACCAAGATGGGACTCGAGGGAACCGCGGCCGTTTCGCGCTGGTGGGAGCCGCGAGTCGTTGGCTGTTGGCGGCGAGATGATTCACTGGTCGTCGAACTAGCCTTTGACGAGACCGCGGTCAGCCAGGCGGGTGCGCCCCGGTGCGTGGTTCTTCACTATCAGGTTGGCCTGGGCCGTCTTGAATGCCGGGTGGATTGGTTTGAGAAATATCCCACGCGCTTGCCCGAGGCGCTCTGGTGGACTTTCCAGCCACTCGTGTCCGACCCGCGAGCCTGGCGTGTGGATAAGGCCGGGCTTTGGATTGATCCCTGCTCCGTGCCACGCAAGGGCGGGCGCTGGCTGCACGGTGTGCAGCGCGGGGCGCGGAATGGCGCGGTGGAACTGCGAACGCGCGACGCACACCTTCTTGCCATTGGAGAACCGCTGCTTTACCGGTTTCCAGACCGTGACGTTGACCCCTCGGGTGGGTTGCATCTGAATCTTGTCAACAACTGCTGGGGTACAAATTTCCCGCAATGGTGCGGGGATGACCTCAGCTTCCGCGCGACGCTCAGCTGGTAAGTCTAGATTTCTTACCACACGCGAGTCGTTCAAAACCTTGAATCCTCTGGTCAGATACTTTCACCGGTAATTAGGCAGGCGTAATCATGCCGGCATCGCAGCCGGAGTCTTGCAAATGGGCAACCGTACCGTAAGATTCCGACATGTTTCCAATCGCACGCTTTCGTAACTTGATATGGATTTTCATTGGAATCTTTTTTTTACTCGGAATGGTATCTGGTCGAGCTGAGCAGCCACCGGTGTTTGACATCCCTCGATTGGAGAAAATCACGATTGATGGTCGGGCGGATGATTGGAGTACCAATGGCTTTCGTGTGGATGCGATGGTGGATAGCGATGGTGTGGCACGACCGGCGAGTGAATTTGCTTCGCGATTTCGTCTCGGCTGGGATGAGCGTGGATTATTGGTGTTGGTCACGGTTCATGATCCTACGCCGGTGGAGGAGAAAAATGACGCGCAATTCTATCTTCGGGATTCGGTGGAAATGTTCATCGCGGATCAATCCGGCGGACAGGAGGCTTTTCAAGTGGTTTTTGTTCCGGGGCGAATTGCTGGACAACGAGAATTACGATTTCATGTGTATGACCGGCGGGCTAGCGACGAACTGAAGAAAACACCAATTGTAATTGAAGCGGCCCGGACGGCGGATGCTGAAAATTGTACATTGGAAGTCTGCGTGCCGTGGCAAAATCTCGGCATCAAACCGGAAACCGGGCGCGAGATTTTGTTTCAACTCTGCGTCAACGATGCTAGTCCGACCGGGCCACGGTTGCAAAGCCGTTGGTATCCCGGTAACTCATACGGTAATACGCGGCTGATGTACCGGTTGCGGCTGGCGGAGTCGCCGAGTTCTGCGGTGGTGGTCGCGGCGGGCGCTTCCTACGAGCGACTCCGGCGGACGCAGGTCGGAGTGGTCGCTACCGGAGCGCTGACTGGGCAAGTCATTACGGTTCGCGCGGCTGATCGCGAACTTGGTTCGGGTCTGCTGATTGCAGATGGCGATGGGTTTCGACTTCATTTGGATTTACCCATGCCGGCGCGCGGTAAACCGTATGGACTGCTGACGGTCCAACTCGCCGGTCAGACATTTACTACGCTGCAACTCCCCGATGCTGATGAGGCGCGACAGCAGGCGTTTGCTCGCGCGGAGTTTAATTTCACTCCTTGTGTGTTTACTGGTGAGACGTTTCCGCCGTGTGATTTTCAGCAGCCGTCATTAGTAGAAGATGCGGTCGGGCCATATCGCATCAGTAAGGTGACGTTTTATGATGCGGACTTTAACGTGGTTACGACTGCCGAAAAACCGGGCCGGTATGGTGCGATTACAGAAATTTGCACGGCGGATGGGAAAACCTTCAAAAGATTTAACACGCTGTTTCGTCAGATTGCAGAATGTAAACGGAAAGATGCTCAACAGCGGTTTACGGTGGAGTTGCCACCGGAGCTGGGTATTAATCCTGAAGTAGTTCACGAACAGGCGGTGACACTGAATGATTTTCTCCGTGAAGAAGTCGTGGCCGGGTTTCAACGCACTGCGAATGGCGCAATCGTATTGGCCGGTCTTTCAGAAACGGCAGCCGGCAGTAGTCCAGCGCATCGCCAGAACAATGCGCAGGCACGCGATGCGGAGTGGTGGTATCGGCTGAAGAAACAAACCGGCGAGATTGCGCCGTTACAGTATCTGACCTATTTGCCGGAGAATTACGATTCGGTATCGACGCAACGCTGGCCGGTGGTTTTGTTCCTGCATGGTTCCGGCGAGCGTGGGAACGATTTAAATCAGGTCAAAAAGAATGGGCTGCCACACTTAATCGAAGCAGGAAAACATTTTCCATTTATCACAATCGCCCCGCAATGTCCGTCGAACGAATGGTGGAATGTGATAGCGTTGCGTGATCTGCTGGATGAAGTCGGCGCGAAATATCATGTCGACTCTGACCGGGTGTATCTGACCGGTTTGAGTATGGGCGGTTACGGAACATGGAGTTTGGCAACGCGATTTCCGGAACGATTTGCGGCTATCGTGCCGATTTGTGGTGGCGGCGATCCCGAGGCAGTAGCTGATATTAAAAATCTCCCGGTCTGGGTTTTCCACGGCGCTAAAGATCGAGTCGTTTCGCCTCAGCAGAGTCAGGAAATGGTGGATGCGCTGCAAAAACTGGGTGCGCCGGTGCGCTTCACGCTTTATCCCGAGGCCAACCACAATTCTTGGACGCCTGCCTACGCCACCGAAGAGTTATACACCTGGTTACTTCAACAACATCGTGGTCAACTGCCGGCCCATTGAGGAACGGCTTGCCGTCCGCAGTTGCGCCGGCTAAGATAAAAATATGTTTCGTCCCGAAGAATTTCTCGATCTGAAACAGTTTGCGTTCCCAGAGCTTTTTGATGCCGACGCGAATGTGTGGGAAGCGTTGCGCAAGTTGCCGGAGTTTGTGAAATGTCACTTGCGTCCCGGTAACTTGGGTACGGTGACCGGTACGGCTTTTATCGGTGAGGCGGTATTTATCGGAAAGGGGACTGAGATTGAACCCGGTGCAATCATCAAAGGCCCGGCGATTATCGGCGCGAACTGTCAGATTCGGTCGAACGCCTACATTCGCGAAAATGTCATCGTCGGCGACGGCTGTGTCCTCGGCAATGCATGCGAGTTCAAGAACAGCGTTCTATTCAATGGTTGCCAAGTCCCGCACTTCAGTTATGTCGGCGATTCAATTCTCGGTTACAAAGCCCATCTCGGTGCTGGTGTGATTTTGTCAAACGTCAAATCAGTCGTCGGGAATGTGAAAGTTGGTCAGCTAGATACCGGCTTGCGGAAGTTCAGTGCAATTCTCGGCGATGGTGCAGACATCGGTTGCAACTGTGTGCTCAGTCCCGGCACAATCATCGGACGCAATTCCATTCTCTATCCGAATATTCTCTGGCGTGGTATCTGCCCGCCGGATTCGATCGTGAAGCTCCGACAGCAGCAGGAAGTTATCGTGCGCCGCCGGTAGTGCGCTGGTCGTTCAGCCAGTAAAAGCCGCCGATGACAATTCCGTGGGTGATTTTGCCGGTGCGAATCAAATCCGGGATTTCCGCGAGCGGCACCAGTCGAACGATGATGTCTTCGGCGTGATCGAGTTTTAATTCCGCAACCCGCCGGCAGCCGGTGGCGAGAACGTAATACTGCCGGTTGTTTTGGATAGCCGGGTTCGGATTCACCGTACTGAGTAATTCGATTTTGTCCGGTGCGTAACCGGTTTCTTCGAGTAGTTCGCGCCGGGCACTTGCTTCCGGTGACTCACCAGCATCCATTAATCCGCCGGGCGTTTCGAGTTCGACAGTGCGCGTGCCGTGTCGCCATTGCTCTACCATCACGACTTGGTTGTCGGGAGTGAGCGGAATAATGTTCACCCAGTTCGGCTGTTCCAACCGGTACATGTCGTGGGGTTGGCCGGTGCGCGGATTGACAGTCACATCGTGATACACCTGAAAGATGCGACAGTCGAGAAGCTGCTGGGAACTTTCAATTTTCCAAGGCCGAATCACTTGGCGGTAACTTGCTCTAATTTTTTAAGAAACTCCGCCGCCGGTAAGTAACCACTGATTTGCGTGACGAGTTTTCCGTCAGCACCGACAAATCCGATGAAGGGAAAACCGCGCACGCCAAATTGTTGCGCCAGTTTGGCTCCGGCGTCGCCCTTTTCAGGATTAACCTTTACCGAAATGAAATCTTTGGCGAGCTTGGCTTGCACATCTTTATCGCTGTAGGTGTCGCGGTCGAGGCGTTTGCACCAACCGCACCAGTCGGTATAAATATCCACCATCACGATTTTCTTTTCTTTCTTCGCCTTTTCCAAAGCGCTGTCGTAGCTCTTCTGCCAATCCACTTCCGCTGCCCACGCGCCAACGGCGAACAAACAAACAGTCATGCTAAGAATAATCTTTTTCATTCTGGCTCCTATTTTACCGGCGGTTCAATCCACCGGCTATGTTCTTTGATTAGTGCGATGAGTTCATCCACCGCTTGTTCTTCCGGAATGTGTTGCTTGACCTGCATCTTACCGACCCACAACGAAATCTTCCCCGGTGCCGTGCCGACGTAACCGAAATGCGCGTCCGCCATCTCGCCGGGACCATTTACGATACACCCCATAATCGCAATCTTCACGCCTTTCAAGTGCGCCGTCCGCGCCTTAATCTGCGCTGTCACCGTCTGTAAATCAAATAGCGTTCGTCCGCAGCTCGGACAAGCCACATAATCCGCCTTGAACGACCGGCAACCCGCCGCCTGCAAAATATTATACGCCAGCGTCACCGGCCCGGCCACTTGCACCGCATCGCCGATACCATCGCACAACAGCGCGCCGATGTTCGTACTCGTGGTTAAAAGATTGCCGGATTCGTCCCGCAATAAAATCGGCCAATTCGGTGCGCGTACCGCTAATAACCGATACGCCGGAATCATTTCCAAGCCGGTACCGGCGCTGACCGTCAGTAACCGTGCCGGCATTCCGTGAAAATCCGGCGGCACCAACGGATTCACTTCCAAAATCTCCAGTGCCTTCGGTGAAAATTCTGCCGCCAAGTCACCGGTGCCTTGTGTTGCGCAAACGCGTACCGGATTGCCGTCGCCGATGACGACACCATTAATGTTCACGATCTGCGTGACGCGGCGTTGGTAGTTAAACGGGTCACGGGTTTCAATGACCGACAGCAGCGCCGGAGCTTTACCGGCCGGTAAATTATATTTGCTCACGAGTTCCCGGCAGACGGGAACTTCATGCAGACTGTCCTCCGTCAAGGAGACGCGGACGGTGTCGCCCAGACCATCTTCGAGCAACGCGCCGATGCCGATGGCGGATTTAATCCGGCCATCTTCGCCGCCGCCGGCTTCGGTGACGCCGAGATGCAGCGGGTAATTCCAATCCGCGCCTTCCGCGTTGAGCCGAGCCACGAGCAACCGGTAGGTTTCGATCATCACTTTCACGCTGCTCGATTTCATCGAGAGAATGATTTCGTGATAATTGTGCTGCCGGCAAATCCGAACAAATTCCAACGCACTTTCTACCATGCCGAGCGGCGTGTCGCCATACCGGTTCATAATCCGGTCGGAGAGCGAACCGTGATTCGTGCCGATGCGCATGGCGCGACCGAGTTGTTTGCACTTGAGTACGAGTGGCGTGAATGCTTTCTCTAGTCGTTCCAATTCGTCGGCGTATTGGTCGTCGCTGTATTCACGCGTCGCAAATTTCTTCCGGTCAGCGTAGTTGCCGGGATTGATCCGAACTTTCTCCACCCATTCCGCGGCTTCCATCGCCGCAATGGGAACGAAATGAATATCGGCGACGATGGGTGTCTTGAAACCATGGTTGCGAAGTGCGCTGACGATATTCTTCAAATTCTTCGCGTCATTGATGCTTGGCGCGGTGATCCGCAAAATTTCGCAACCGGCCTCGATAATTGGAATCGCCTCTTTGACGCAGGCGTCCGTGTTCATCGTGTCGGAAATCAACATCGTCTGGACACGAATCGGATTATTTCCGCCAACTCCGACGTGGCCAACTTTGACTTCGCGGGTGATGCGGCGTTGCCGGTGGAATGGATTGGTGCAGTAGTTCATGGTGTAGTAGTTGCCGCCGGTTCATTCGTGCTAGTCACGCTGAGCGCCGGTGACCGGTGTGGTAGAAATTTTTGGACATCATTAAACGTGATGTAGAGCATGAACCCAATCAGCACCGCCGCAAATCCGGTCGTCACGACGTGGACGAAACGCGCATTCACCGGCTTGCGGATGACGGCTTCAATGAGCGCAAAAACAATGTGACCGCCATCGAGGACCGGCAGGGGAAGTAGATTAAAAATCGCGAGATTGATGTTGAGCACCACCGCCAGCCACAAACCCCGTCGCATTCCGCCGCTGGCAAATTCGCCCCACCAACCGCCGAGAATTCCCACCGGGCCGGCAAAACTTTTGACGGTGACGCCGGTTTGTTTGTGATGCGCAACGGCATAAACGCTGTTGCCGAGCATGTCGAGGACGTCGCTGAATTGTTCCCACGGTTTTGGACCGGGTTTAACGATTTGCTCGGTAAGTTCGACGCCAATCCGCGCGACTTTTTCCTCCGGTGCCGCAACCGGCGTGACAGTTAGCTCGACGACTTTTCCATCGCGAAGCAGTTTGACATGTGTCAGTTTATCGGCGCGTTTGCTGATTAATTCAATCAACTGCGCCCGACTGAAGACCGGAACGCTTTCGATGGCGAGAAATTCGTCTCGTGACTGGATACCAGCGCGGTCAGCCGGTGAACCCGGTCGAGTGCGCACCGCCACCGGTCGGCCCGGCGGATAAAGGCCGGTCATTTTGATACCAAATTCTTTTTCGTAGGTGGTTTCAAGATTGCATTCGATTCGCTCATCGCCGCGCATGGCGACGACATTGACATTCGGTTCCAAACTCAGCGCGACACCGGTGGCGATATCCGTCCATTTGCTGACTTCTTTGCCGTTGATTTGAATGATCCGGTCACCGGCGCGCAAGCCGGCCAATTCTTCGTGGCTGTTCGGCTCAATCCAGCCGATGACGGTTGAGTGATTCGCCGCCGGCATTCCAATTCGCCAGAGCACCGTGGCAATTACAAATGCCAGCACCAAATTCATGAACGGCCCGGCAACCGAGACGAGAATTTTGTCGAGTGGCCGCGCTGCTGGTATTTCGGTGGCGGGTTTTTCGGTCTTACCTTCAAACGCTTCCATCGGTCCCATTTGCGGCAACATGACGTAGCCACCAAACGGTAACCACGCCACGCCATACTCGATACCAGAGCTTTTCCAACTGAAAATTCGCGGGCCGAAACCGATGAAAAATCGTTCGACAATCATCCGTCGCCGGCGCGCCATCAGATAATGGCCAAACTCATGGATGAAGATCGTTAACCCAAAGAAAAAGATCACCAGTAGCGCTGGGTAAACATAAAGTCGCACCAAATCGAAAAATTTAAACAGCATGTTCCGCTTCCCTTCGTGCCCAAGCATCTGCTTCGAGAATCGCATCCAATGGCGGCTGATTGACTGGCCGGTGCGCGTTCATGGTTTTTTCCACCATCGTAAAAATATCTGTAAATCGGATTTTCCCTTCGACAAATCGCGCCACAGCGACTTCGTTGGCCGCATTGAATACCGCCGGTAGCGTTCCGCCGATGCGCCCGGCGAGGTGCGCCAGTCGGAGTGATGGGAATTTATCCTGATCCGGATTTTCAAAAGTCAGCGTTCCGATTTTTGCCAAGTCTGTCGGCGGCATCGAATTCGGTAACCGCTTCGGCCCGACGAGTGCATATTGAATCGGGTGCCGCATATCTGGCGCGCTCAATTGCGCCAACATCGACCCATCCTGAAATTCCACCATCGAATGCACGATGCTTTGCGGATGCACCACCACATCCACTCGGTCAATCTCGATGTCAAACAGCCACCGCGCCTCAATCATCTCCAGACCTTTGTTGAAGAGTGTCGCCGAATCAATCGTGATTTTTTGCCCCATGTTCCATGACGGATGTTTCAACGCTTGTGCCAGTGTGATGTGCTTGAAATCTTCCCGGCTCGTCTGCCGGAACGGTCCGCCCGACGCCGTCAGAATCAATCGCTTCACATCCGTCGGATTCCGGCCTTCGAGACATTGGAAAATTGCACTGTGCTCGCTGTCCACCGGTAACACTTTCACTCCGTGCTTCTTTGCCTCACTCATCACCAACTCGCCGGCCATCACCAAAATTTCCTTCGACGCCACCGCCAAATCTTTACCGGCGCGAATCGCTGCCAACGCCGGCTCCAATCCCGCCGTGCCGACAATCGCCACCAGCACAATATCTGCCTCCGGCATCGTCGCCAACTCCACCAGACCTTTTTCGCCAGTCAACACCGGTGACTGGATGCGCTGTTCCAACTCGCGCGCTTTATCTCGGTCGGTCATCGCGACGGCTTTCGGGTGAAATTGCTGAATGGCCTTTTCCATTCCGGCCACATTTTCGCGCGATGCCATGCCGACGATGCGCACATAGTCCGGCAAATCCGCCGCGACTTTTTGCGTGCTGACGCCAATCGAGCCAGTCGCGCCAAGGAGAACGATGTTTTTAGGTTTCATCTGAGCACGCGGACAATACCGGCGAAGTGGAACAATCTCAAGTGTTTCTCGCTTGACCGGCTCGCCGCTTGCCGGATACTGGCGGCGCATGCTGCGAAGCAAACTTTGGTGGTTCGTGTTGCCGGTGCTGACAGTCTTGCTGTTCAGCCCGGTTTACCGTGCTACTTTCGTGTACGACGATTCGGATTTTGTCGTCGAAAACCCGTTGTTGAATGCGCCACACCTCGACGTGGTTGCGGTTTTCACCACGTCGTATCCACCGCAACATCCGGAGCAAAAACTCTACCGGCCGCTGGTGATATTATCCTACGCGCTCGACAAAGCTGTGACCGGCAAACCAGCCGGCTTTCACGTGACCAACGTGCTCTGGCATCTGGCAGTGGCGACAATGCTGGTGCTTTTGCTCCGGCAACTCGGCACGCCAGCCACCGGTGCGCTACTGGCAGCGGTAGCATTTTTTGCGTGGCATCCATTGACGACAGAATCCGTGGCGTGGGTGGCCGGGCGAGCGGAATTAATGGCGGCATTTTTTGTGTTGGCGTCGCTGATTGCATTTATTCGTAACCGGCCGGTACTCGCCGGGCTGGCGTTTGCAGCAGCGTTGTTGTGCAAGGAAAGCGCGATCATGACACCGGCTTTAGCGGTATTGCTTGCGTGGCGGTGGCCGGCGAAACGCCGGTGGCAATTGTGGGCCGGTTACGCCGGCATCGCGCTGGCGTATCTGGCGTGGCGACAATATCTCTTTGCCGGCGTGCGACTGGAACAAGTGGCGTTCAACGGTTTCGCCGACGCGTGGACGCAACGGCTCGTCGCCGGTAAAGTTTTACTCCGGTACCTTGGATTGGCGTTCGTGCCGTACCGGCAATCGGTGTTTCACGATGTCCAAGTCGAAACTTTCCGCAGTGCGCTGGCGGTGGTGTTGCTCGCCGGCGTGACGATGTGGTTGTGGTGGCGGCGTGACCGGTATCCGAATTTGGTTTTGGGTTGGGCGTGGTTTTTCGTGGCGTTGCTGCCGGTTTCAAACTTGATTTTACCCATCGGTAGCGTGATGGCGGAACGATTTACTTATTTGCCATTAATCGGCATGAGTCTGGTGCTGGCCGGAATGCGTGGCCGCTGGTGGCCGGTGATTTTGGCGTTGGTCTTGATTCATCACGCCGGTAAAACTTGGGCGCGGTGCTGGGATTGGCAGACGGACCGGAAATTGTGGAGCAGCGCGGCGCAAGTCGAGCCGGCTTCGTTTTTACCACCGGCGCAACTTGGTTTCGCAGCGCTGGCAGAGAATGACCGACCGGCGGCAGTTGCGGCATTTGACCGGGCGTTGGAGTTGTTGGCGACACAGCCGGTAAAACTCCGGGAGAAATTTGAGCCGCGCATCCGCATCGCACAAACCGGCGCGGAATTGGAATTGGTGTATTCACTCGCTCGGCAACACCGGTTGGCTGAGGCGCAGGCCGGTTATTTGAAAATCTTGCGCCGGCATCCCGGCGATGTGTGGGCGCGCCGGGCATTGGCCGATTGTCAATTGGAGCGACGCGATTTTGCTGCGGCAGCGGTCGGGTTGACGGAATTGGTCCGGGAGTTTCCGAGCGATGCGCGGTTGCGAGCAAAATTTGGGAGTGCGTTGAGTCAGACTGGGCGGATTGCGGAAGCGTGTCAGCAATTGGAGCGAGCGGTGGAGTTGGATCCCGGTACGGCGATGTACCGGCAGCATTTAGCAGTGTTACGCGAGCACCAAGCGCATGTAGATGTAGAGCAGCGGCGCGGTGAATAGAAAACTGTCGAGCATGTCGAGCGCGCCGCCGTGACCCGGTAAAATGTCGCTGGAATCTTTGACGTTGGCTTCACGTTTGATGAGCGATTCGGCGAGATCGCCAATGACCGCCGCTGTGCCGAGCAGGAGACCGATGGCGAGCGCGTGGGTGAGATTCATACCGGAGGCGACGATGCCGGTGCTGAGTTGGCGCGGCCAGTATAAACACATCACGGCGCCGCCGACAGCGAAGGCGAGACCGCCGATGGTGCCTTCCCAAGTTTTCTTCGGGCTGATGCGCGGAATCATTTTGTGCCGGCCCAGCGTGGAGCCGACGAGGTAGGCGCCCATGTCGGTGAACTTTGTGACGACCACGAGCAGCATGACGAAATACCGGCCGTTCACGTCGGCGAAGTTGATGCGGGTGATGAAATTGCCGAGCCACGCGACGTAAATGAGGCCGAACAGCGTGATCGCCATTGTCTCGATACCGGCGGGATTTGTTTTTTCCGGGAATTGCCGGATGAAAACGCCGAGCGCGAAGACGAGTAGAATCAGGATGTCAAAATCATAGGACAACTCCAGTCGTTTAGTCTGCCGGTAGAAAAACCAGCTACCGGAAATCATCACCACCGTGCCGATGACGCCCCAGATTTTGTAGGAGCGCAAACCTTTCGCTTCGCAAATCCGGTAAAACTCCCAGATCGCGCGGGCGATGAAGAGATTCATGAACAAGTAGAGTGCTGTTGGTGGAAGCCAAAAAATGACCGCCAACATGATACCCCACAAGACGAGCGAGCTAATTAGCCGCCAGCCGAAGCCGGAGCGCGGATTCACACTGGTGACGGTTTGGATCGGTTCGCTCATTTTGCTTTGGGCGGATTGACGAGGCCAAACCGGCGGCTGCGTTGACTGTAATCTTCCAATGCTTTCAGCAATTCCGGTTTTCGGAAGTCCGGCCAGAGTACTTCGGTCACGTACATTTCGGCGTAGGAAATTTGCCAGAGGAGAAAATTGCTAATCCGCATTTCGCCGCTGGTGCGAATCAGTAAATCTGGGTCCGGGATGCTACCGGTATAAAGATTTCGCGCAATGACCACTTCATCAATGTCCGCAATTTCGAGGTGACCGGCTTTCACTTCACGAGCGATGCCGCGCATCGCGTCCACGATTTCTGCTCGGCCGCCGTAGCTCAACGCCAGCACGAGCGTCATTCCGGTATTCTTGCTGAGCGTCTCGATGCTTTTGTTTAATTGTTTTTGCGCGCTCGCCGGTAGGTCATGGGTGCGACCGATGACCGCGAGCCGGACGTTATTCGAATTTAGCTCCGGGATTTCCTGCTTGAGAAAAAATTCCAAGAGATACATTAGCGCCGCGACTTCGGTGCGCGGACGTTTCCAATTTTCCGAAGAGAAAGCGTACAGCGTCAGATATTCCACGCCGAGTTCGCTACAGGAGCGCACCATGGCGCGGACACTTTCCATTCCGATGCGATGACCTTCAGCGCGCGGCAGGCCGCGTTGCTTAGCCCAGCGACCGTTGCCATCCATGATGATGGCAATGTGCCGGGGAATGTTTTGGGACGGTTGGGTCACAGGAAAATAGTTTCGGCCCGGCGCGGGCCAACACTGACGATCCCGAGCTTAGTGCCGCTGAGTTGCGCGAGCTTGTTTAGATAGAGCCGCGCTTTTTTCGGCAGGTCATCGAAATTACGAACGAGCTTGGTCGAGGTCTGCCAGCCGTCGAATTCTTGATAGACCGGTTTGCAATGCAGCAAGGCGTCCACATCGGCCGGAACGGTTTCAACGAGCTTGCCGTCGAGCTTATAGGCAACGCAAACTTTGATTTTCGGCAACGTGTCGAGCACATCCATTTTGGTGACGGCGAGTTCGTCAATGCCGTTCAACATCACGGAAAACCGGGTGGCCACGGCGTCGAACCAACCGCACCGGCGCGGGCGACCGGTGGTGGCGCCGAATTCTTTGCCGGTCTCGCGGAGCATTGCGCCGCTGGCGTCGAGCAGTTCTGTCGGGAATGGACCTTCGCCGACGCGGGTGGTGTACGCTTTCATCACGCCGACCACGCGGCCAATCCGATGCGGCGGAATACCGGAACCAGCGCAAGCGCCACCGGCGGTGGTGTTGGAACTGGTGACAAATGGATAAGTGCCGAAATCAATATCGAGCAATGTGCCTTGCGCGCCTTCGAGGAGAATTTGGCGTCCGTCGCGTTCGTACCGGTTGAGCAATGTCACGGTGTCGGCAATGTGCCGGCGCAATTTCTTGGCCGCGGCGAGATATTCGGCGTTGATTTTGGCGAAGCTCAATGGTTTCGCGCCGAAGGTGCGGGCGATTTCGTTGGTCTCGCGAACTTTGCGGCGGAGTTTTTCGGAGAAGCTCGCCGGTGAGAGTAAATCGACGACGCGGATGCCGGTGCGTCCGACTTTGTCGGAATACGCCGGGCCGATGCCGCGTTTGGTGGTGCCGATTTTGCCTTTACCTTTTTGTTCTTCGCGCAGGGCGTCGAGCAACCGGTGGTATGGAAGAACGAGATTGGCGCGGTCGCTGACGAGGAGATTGCCGTTGATGGCAATGCCGCGCGCTTGGAGGTGGTTGATTTCTTCCAGCAAGGCGAGCGGGTCGACGACGACGCCGTTGCCGATGACGTTCAGCTTGCCGGGGTAAAGAATACCGGAGGGAACGAGGTGGAGAACGTATTTCTCGTTGCCGACCTCGACGGTGTGCCCGGCGTTGTTGCCGCCCTGATACCGGACGACAACGTCGGCCTGCTCGGTCAAGACGTCAATGATTTTGCCTTTGCCTTCATCGCCCCATTGGGCGCCAACTAAAACAGTGGTTGCCATAACTGGCGCACGATACCCGAACCGTGAAGCTGCTGGCAAGCGACAAGAATACACGATTTCGGAAATCTATCTTGTCAATTGGATGTTTGGCGGTATGCTAAATCCGTGGATGTGAGAATAATTAGGAGCAGGCGAATCAGGTTTACCGAATAATTTATGTTACTTTCTCGACATACTCGAATGCCTCGCAGCAAGGTGTATTTAGTGCTGAGCGATAGCGTATTCACTGCGGTGGCAATGTTGATCTCGGTCATCCTCCGGTTGGGTTACGATAACGGCTTAGCTTATTTCGATATTCACTGGCGCGCCGTTGTCATCTCGTGGGTTTTCTTTGGGTTGTCGTATTACGTCACCGGATTGTATGACACGGAACGACTGCATCAAATCGGTCGTACGCTAATCGGAGTCGTCGTGGCGGTCGGTGCCGGGATGATTTTGATGATGGCGTTTTTCTACGCGACGCTTTCATCGGAGCTGATTGGCCGTGGAATTTTCGCCGGGTACGGATTGTTTGTTTTTGCGGCGGTCTTGCTGACGCGCTTAATCTATCTCGGTGCTAGCCGGCATGGAATGATGGCGCAACGGTGCTTAATCATTGGCACGGAAGGCGAGGCGCGGAAGGTAATTGAATTGGTGGCCGGTTGCGGCCGCGCGGATATTCGGATTCTGGGTTTAATTCATTGCGGCCGCGAACAAGAAAAAGTCGGTAAATTTATCGGTGACTATCCAATTCTCGGCACGCTCGAATCAGTAGAGCGCTTTATCGAACTTTACGATGTTGAACGTCTGATTATTGCCGCTTCGACAGAATCCGAACCGGACTTGCTGCGCCGGCTGCGCGCCTTCCGGTACCATGGAATGGCATTGGTGGATTTCGTTTCGCTGTACGAAGAATTGGCGCAGGAAATTCCCATTGATCACATCAACGATGAATGGCTCTTCCACGCCTCGATGAATAATTCGCGTATTCATATTCGCCGCATCAAACGCCTGACGGATATTTTGGTGGGAATGTTAGGTTTGGCGCTGACGTGGTGGTTGATGTTGTTGACCGCGTTATTGGTTAAAATTACCTCCAAAGGTCCGGTCTTGTTCCGGCAGGAACGTCTCGGTCGCGACAGCCGGCCGTTCATGCTCATGAAATTCCGAACGATGCGTGAAGATGCCGAAAGCCTGACCGGTCCAGTCTGGGCGACTGAAAACGACCCGCGTGTGACTTCGGTTGGCCGGTGGTTCCGCAAATTCCGGCTCGACGAACTACCGCAGCTCTTCAATGTTCTCCGTGGCGACATGAGCTTGGTCGGTCCGCGTCCGGAGCGCGCCGTCTTCATCAAAAAACTTGCGGAAGAATTGCCGTTCTACTCTGAACGCTTGCTGGTGCCGCCGGGAATTACCGGTTGGGCGCAAGTCATGGCGCCGTACGCCGCCAGCATCGAAGATTCCCGGCGCAAACTTCAGTTTGACCTTTATTACATCAAGCACATGTCGCTTTTTCTCGACCTACTGATTTGCATTCGGACTGCTCGCACGATGCTCTTTGGTCGTGAGCGAACGAAACCGGTGTATGCCGGTATCTCGAATAATCCACCGGCATAATTTTCGATTCCCTTGAAAGAATATCTCGACCTCGTCAACTTAGTTTTAGCCAATGGTACGCTCAAAAAGAGCCGCACCGGTATCGACACCATTTCCTATTTCGGCGCGCATTACCGGGTGAATCTGGCGAATGGATTTCCGTTGCTCACCACCAAAGAAATCGTCTGGAACTCGTTGCTCCATGAATTGCTCTGGTATCTCTCCGGTGAAGACCACATTCGCAATCTCCGGCAACACACCAAAATTTGGGACGCGTGGGCTGACGAAGCCGGTAATCTCGATACCGCCTATGGCCGGTACTGGCGGCGTTTTCCGCATCCGTACCGGGACAAAGACGGTCACTGGCAAGTCCGGGAAGTTGACCAAATCCAATTCGTTCTCGACACACTCCGCACCGAACCGACCAGCCGCCGGATGGTTGTCACCGCGTGGGAACCCGGCAACGCGACAACCAGCAAGTTGCCGCCGTGCCATTACAGCTATGTTTTCAATGTTCAAGATGGTCGGCTCAATTGCCATCTCACGCAACGCAGCGGCGACATCGCGCTCGGAATTCCATTCAATCTCGCGTGCTACGCCACGCTCACACAAATCATTGCCGAACAAGTCGGCCTCGCCGTCGGCTGGTTTAGTCACACTATCGTGGATGCGCACATCTACACCGCCGCCTCCGGTAGTGGCAAAGAAGAATACGATCATGTCCCCGGTCTGCGTGAACAACTGAAGCGCGTGCCGGGACCGTTGCCCCGGCTGATTATCGCAAAGAAAGCGTTACCGGAACTCAAGTTTGAAGATTTCAGCATCGAAGGGTACCGGTCGCAGCCGCGCATCAAATTCAAAGTCGCCGTATGAACATCGCCATCATCGTCGCCATCGCCGAGAATCTTGTCATCGGCGACGCCGGTAAGATTCCGTGGCATATCAGCGACGACCTCAAACGGTTCAAGCGTCTTACACTCGGCCATCCGATTATCATGGGCCGAAAAACTTACGACTCACTTGGAAAACCGTTGCCGGGCCGGCGTAATCTTGTGCTCACACGCGGTGCGCCGATTGCCGGTGTCGAATGTTTTTCTAGTCTTGATGCCGCGCTGAAAACTTGCCGGGACGAAACTGTTTTCATCATCGGCGGCGCGGAGATTTACCGGCAAGCTTTACCGGTGGCAAATGCGCTGTTCATCACGCACGTTCACGAACAAGTCACCGGTGATACACATTTCCCAGAATTCGACCAGCAACGCTGGCGCGAAGTCGCTCGCGAAGACCATCCGGATTATTCGTTTGTAGATTACCGGTCGCTTGATTAATAGCCGAGATCGAAGGTGTACCGGAGGACGTTGTGGCAATGCACGGAGTCGATGACGGTCTTGCTTTGCCAGCCTTTGCAGGAGATTGCGCCGGTGACATTTTTGCGGCGTTTCGTGATGGCCTCTTCTAATTCTTTGGTTAGATCAAAGTCGCCACGGATACATTCGCTGTTGGGACAATTGAAAAGGAGCACAGATTTGGCGTGTTCAATGTTGACCTCGTATTTGACTTGGCTGTTTTTTGTGACGCCATCGTGGTCGAAATATGCCAACCCAACGGTAAGAGATTTCAATTTTTGGAATTGGGTGGCAAGCGATGGTGCGGCCTGAATGCGTTGGCTGGCTTTTTCACGGTGTTCAAAACGGGGACCTACTCTTTGACGATACATATGGAACCGATCTGTTTACTGGGTTGTTTAGCCAATTTACCACATTTGTGCGGCCTTGTATCTATCAATCCGTACAGAAATAAAAAGGGCATCCCGGTTACAGGATGCCCTTTTCGGATTATACCGCGAGTCGGTTTTTAGTACCGGCGCGAACGATTGTCGTCGCGACGGCCACCGCCACCACCACCGAAGTCGCCACGGGGACGTTCTTCACGGGGTTTCGCTTCGTTGACGGTCAACGCGCGACCATCAAGTTCTTTGCCGTTAATATCGGCAATTGCCTTAGTGGCTTCTTCCTGCGAGCTCATTTCCACAAATCCGAACCCACGGGACTTGTTGGTGAACTTGTCCACGATCAGGTTGCAAGCGGTGACGTTACCGGCCTGTTTGAACAGGTCGAGAATATCGCCTTCGGTGGTGTTGAACGACAGGTTTCCTACGAATAGCCTGGTAGCCATTATGTGTATCTTTCTGCTGCGGTTAGGAGGTCTCAGTGACTGTTCTCGAACTCGAGTTTAGGATCATCACCGAGCAAAATCGTCTGACAATCTACCAATCTCACTGCAACTGCTACTATCTGCGAGCACCTTCACCATACCCTGCTTTCCTAGAATAGCAACAGAAAGTTACGCGAATTTAGTACGCCATTTACGACCGGCGAAACCTAATACCAGTCCGCCGATGCACAACAAAAACCCAGTCGAAGGTTCCGGTACGGCGGCGACTGTTGGAGTGTAGGTGTATTGGATATCAATCGTTGCTGCACCTTGCGAGGTCGTTCCCAGCCAGAAGTTGCCGGGTTTGTTGTGAGTTGTAATGGTATCTGACTCATTCGCTGCGACTTGGAAGTCAGTTTGTCCAAGGCCAATGAATGCCGCTAAAGTCGGCGCGGTGGTGTAAGTGAAAACCTGCGATTGCGTAGCGTTAACAATTGGAATTGTAGCACCGGAGGTACCGGAGCCATCAGTCGTACCGTCATATTTTGGCATAGATGGAATTACCATTCCATTAGTCGCGGCGGAAGTGGCCATGGAAAGATAACTCTGCGCACCTTGAGTAATATCTAGGGTTTGATCCATTGCGTAGTTGGCTGTAAACGCCGTGGAAGGTTTGGTGAGATTGGTGTTTTCATATTGCCAACCACCCACTAATTCACCGGTGACAGTGATCTGCACGCTTTGTAAGTGACCGAGACTTGGATCGAAAAGATTCAAAAGTAAATCTTGGGCGTAAGATGTATCTGTGAGTGGAATCGTGGCGGATTCATCAATGATTGCAGCCGACACGTTAACCGTGCTGAAGAGTCCTACAAAAAGACCAATCAGTCCCACGGCGATTGCAACATGACGATAGCTTCTCATTCGCGAAGAATAGTGGACGACGAATCATGCTCTTCAGGGAGCGGTTGCCATGTGAAATGACAACAATCCAAACATGGGAAGGAATCCAAACGAGGGAAACATCTGCGGGTCATCAAGAACCCATGGCGGGTTCATATAAGAGAAGTGGTGTGAAATGTCAATAACTTGTGAATAACTTTTACTTCGCAATCAGTCCAGTTTGCAGCGCCGCCAGAATACCGGCGGCACCACCGGGTGACATGAGGTATAGCCCAGCCCAGCCTTCTTGCTGAACTCGCTGCACCTGCTCCACGGCAATTTCAAGGCCAACCTTTGCCTGATCGGTCGGATTGGATTTAGTGGCTAACCGCTGGAGGATTTTATCCGGCAAAACCACACCGGGCACTTGCGCCACGCGCTGGGCTTGTTCCAAACTCGTCAAAATCATAACGCCAATTAGAACCGAATGCTTTGCCCGCAACGACTCCAGCGCTGCCAGCGGTTCAGTGCGAAACGCCGGTTGCGTCATCACATAATCCGCGCCGTTATCAAGCTTCTGACGGAGTCGGTCGAGTTCGCGTTTGCTATCGACGGCTTCCGGTTCAAAGCCGGCACCAATTGTAAAATGAGTACGCGGGTTAGCCTGCTTACCGAGCGGCGCGCCACCAAAGTCCACACCGGCATTCAGACACGAGTTTGTCAGTCGCACCAGTGCCACCGAATCTAAATCAAACACTGCCGTCGAGCGCGGATACGTCGGCGACATCTTCGGCGGGTCGCCGGTGATGAAAAGAACATTATGAATCCGGTTCGCGTGAAATCCAATCAGTCGGCTCTGAATTCCCATCAGATTCAAATCGCGGCCGGTAAAGTGCGGAATCAACTCCAACCGGTCGCCAATCTGATTCCGAACCAGATGAATGAAATCTCCCGGCGGCATCAACGGAATTCCGCGCGAGCCATCGGTGAAATCCACCGCATCCGCCAGACCGCTGTCGGCAAGTTGGCGGATGAAATCAATCTTACCGGCGACCAGTTTCTCATCCGTTCCGCGCGGCGGCAAAATTTCAACGCTGACGACAAACTTTCCGGCTTTCAATTTTTGAGAGAACCGGCCGTTTGCTGATTTTTCGACATCACCGGCCGGCGGACGAGTTGATTTTATTTCAACGCCACCGGTGACGCCGGCTTGTCGCGACCGGAGATAATTATGCATTTCGCGAAGATGTGGCGGGTGCATTTCGCAGCAACCACCAATCAATCGCACGCCGCGATCCATCAAGCTCCGCGCCAACCGGCCCATATATTCCGGATTCACTGAACTCATGAACCGGTTGCCGATTCGCTGAAATCCACCGGCGTTCGGCATCACCACCAGCGGCAACGGCGCATCCGGTACCGCGTCTACAAATGCGCTCGCATCCCACGGCGCACAGCAATTCACGCCCGCGACCGCTGCGCCGATTTCCGCCATCCGACGGACAAACGCTGGCGGTGAAATTTCTGGGCTAAACGTCATTTCTGCGATAATCGGCGGTGCGCCCGGTATCGACCGGATGAGCGCGATGAGTAATTCCAGTTGCGGTTGCGAGCTAAAAGTTTCCAGCAACAACGCATCAGCGTCGGCGGCAATCAAACTTTCGATTTGTTCCCGGTAACATTCCGCGATGGCGGTGGGTGTGAGTAAAACTCCGGCGGCCGGGCCGATGGAAGCGAGCGTGAAGACCGGTTCCGTCCCGGCGGTGCGCGCGAGATTCACGCCGGCGCGATTTAATTCTGCCACGCGGTGTTCCATTCCAAACTGCCGCAACTGATGTCGGTTCGCGCCAAAGGTATTAGTTTTGAGACAGCGTGCGCCGGCGGCGAGATAATCCCGGTGGACGCGACGGATGAGGTCCGGTTGATCGGTGTTGAACGCTTCGTAGACGTGATTCGTCTCGGACAATCGTCCGGTGAGTTCAAACAAATACGAACCCATCGCGCCGTCAGTGAGCAACGGTTGCGTTTTTAACGTGGTTAAAAAATCCGCCATGCGGCTTCTTGATACAACAGACCGGCGGCAGAGTCAAAACCGGTTACGCGCCGCCGGTGATTAGTTTTGTGTGAGTTGATTCGCGTCGAACACAATCGGGAAGTTTTCACCTTCGACCACGGCGCCTTTCGGGATCGGCGGCGTGCCCGGCATCAGCGGCTTGTCGGTGTCAGAACGCACATCCGGTCGGATGAAATTTAGCACCACTCCGCGCCGTGGGTTCGGCGAAGTATTCGGATATGAGCCGTGTAAAGTGAGGCAATGGTGGAACGATGCTTCGCCAGCCTTCAGTATCATCGGCACCGGTTTGAATTGTGCGAGTTGTTCGGGAGCCAGCACCTGCTTGATGGCTTCCATATCTTCCAAGCCACCGGTGAGCTTGACGGTCGGCAACAGATTCCAGCGGTGCGAACCGGGAACGACATGGACGCAGCCGTTCTCTAAAGTGGTGTCATCCAGCGCAACGAAACAGGTGATGTGTCCCACCGGTACCGTGCGTGTCCAATACGAATAATCCTGATGCCATGCCACCACGCCACCGTGCCGGGCGGGTTTGTAGAAAAGCTGGTCGTGCCAGAACCGCACCCGGTTCGTGCCGAGCAATTGACTGAGCGGAACCGTCATCTCCGCATTGAACAGCAGGTCGTGAAACGCGTCGTCCACAAACCAAGCACCTTGAAAATAAATCATCTGCTGATTCTTGCTCGCGCCACCGGCGGCTGCGGTCAATCCAATCAGTTCGCTCCGGCGCGGAAAATCGTCGGCCACCATCTGTTCCAACCGGTCGCGCAAACATTGGAGTTGGCGTTCCTCCAAAACTCGAATGCCTTTGAGATAACCATTGGTTTCGTAGAAGCGCACTTGTTCCGGCGAAAGGTTGTATTTCGGAATCTCGTTCGTCCGCGTGGCCGCCGTGAATAGTTGGCCCGCTGGCCGATGAATTTTTCGATAATCAATCAGATTGGTCGTGCCCATGCTAGTACCGATACTTCAACCCGAATCGGGAGTCAAGGTGAGCCAGGTTCATATTTTTTAGAATTGCTTAACAACAATGAGAATAAAAATCCCAACGCCAATAAGCCGGCGCCGATTCCAAATGCGTCGCTGGCGGCTTGCGTTCCGAAGTGGTCTTTGAGGAATGCCACCATTTGCGGGCCGACAATTCCGCCGGCCGACCACGCCGTTAGGATACAGCCGTAAAGCACCGGCATCCGCACCGGGCCAAACGTGTTCAGCACAAACGCAGGCATCACGCCGAAGCCGCCTCCGTAACAAAGCAGCACATAACAAATCAGCGCGCCGAACAACCAAGGGTTACCGGTGAAGATGAGCGCGACAAACGCGATGACTTGCGTGGCCAGCATCACACGGAACGTGGCGAGTTGACCGAGCCGGTCCGACAGACCGCCCCAGAACAGCCGGCCCAAACCATTGAATAATGAGCTAACCGCAATCAACGTCGCGCCGGCCATCGCCGGATTTGGGCCACGCCACAAATCCTGCAACAGCGGCGATTGGAAACTGATGATGGCGATTCCGGCGACAATGTTGCAAAAGAACACCAGCCACATCAAACCAAACTGTCGCGACCAGACCGGCGCGATCCCCGCGAGGTTGACGGAAGCGACCGGTGTCCCCGGTGGATTCCGCAGGCCAGCCGCAGCAAACAAACTGATCGTACCGACAATCAAGCCGATACCGGCAAAAACCAGCGGTAGTTGATGTTGGCAAGCGGCGTCGAGTGCCGGTGCGATGACTTTGCTCATCAGCAGTGCGCCCAAGCCGAAACCCATGACCACCATGCCGGTGACTAAACCTTTTTTATCGGGAAACCATTTCGCCGCAGTCGCCACCGGCGTGACATAGCCAAGTCCTAAGCCGATTCCGCCAACAACTCCGTAGCCGAGCCACAACAGCGGCAGCGATTTCAAATGCAACGCCAGCGCCGCGAGCAGATAGCCAGCGCCGTACAGCAAGCTACCGGTGACCGCGAGTTTGCGTGGGCCGAATTTCGGAAGCAAGACGCCGCCGACCGCCGCCGCTACGCCAAGAAAACCGATGGCGAGACTGAACGCCCACGCAACTTGCGTGTTGCTCCAACCGTAACCGGTGACGAGCGGTTTCTGGAAATAACTCCAAGCGTACACCGCGCCGAGGCACAGTTGTAGCAATGTGCCGGCACCGGCAATGAGCCAGCGTTTCATCAGAACAAGCCGACGATTTCGCCCGCTTCGTTGATGTCGATGATTTCCGCCGACGGAATTTTTGGCAAGCCCGGCATCGTCATGATGTCGCCGGTCAAGACGACGACGAATCCGGCTCCGGCGGAAAGTTTCACGTCGCGAATCGGCACGTCGAAGTTTTTCGGACGGCCGAGCAAGGCCGGGTCGGTGGAAAGCGAATATTGCGTCTTCGCCATGCACACCGGCAGATGCGCGTAGCCAGCGGCTTCGAAATCTTTGATTTTCTGACGGACTTTTACGTCGGCCATGATGTTGTCGGCGCCATAAATATTTTGCGCGATGGCGCGAATTTTATTCCAGAGACCCATCTCATCGGTGTAGAGGAACTGGAAATTATTGGAACGCGGTTGCTCCGCAAGTTCGACGACAGCTTTCGCCAGATTTTCCGCACCGGCACTGCCGCGCGCCCAGTGGTCGGCTTTGACGGCGCGAACGCCGAGAGTTTTGCAGTGGTTCTCAATGACGGCGACTTCCTCCGGTGTGTCAGCGGTGAAATGATTAATCGCAACCACCACCGGTAGGTTGTAGAGCCGAATATTTTCGATGTGTTTTTCGAGATTGGCGATGCCTTTTTCGACGGCGGACGGATTCGGTTTTCCGAGGTCAGCTTTCAGAACTCCGCCGTGCATTTTGAGCGCCCGAACAGTGGCGACGATGACAACGGCGCTCGGTTGCAAGCCGGCCTTCCGGCACTTGATATCGAGGAATTTTTCTGCGCCGAGGTCGGCACCGAAGCCGGCTTCGGTCACAGCGTAATCGGCGAGCCGGAGACCTAATTTGGTAGCGAGGACGCTGTTGCAACCGTGCGCGATGTTGGCGAATGGTCCACCATGAACGAATGCCGGATTGCCTTCGAGCGTCTGGACGAGATTTGGTTTGAGCGCATCTTTCAACAAGACGGTCATTGCGCCGTGAGCTTTGAGGTCGGCAGCAGTGACGGGCTTTTTCTCGCGGGTGTAAGCGACGACAATTTTGCCGAGACGTTCCCGGAGTTCTTTGAGCGATTCGGAGAGACAGAAAATCGCCATGACTTCGGAGGCGACGGTGATGTCGTAGCCGGATTCGCGCGGGATGCCGTTGGCGTTGCCGCCGAGGCCGAGAACGATGTCGCGGAGAGCGCGGTCATTCATGTCCACGACGCGCCGCCAGACGATGCGATTCACGTCGATGCCGAGTTTATTGCCTTGCGTGAGATGGTTATCGAGGAGCGCGGCGAGTAAATTGTGCGCGGCACCGATGGCGTGAAAGTCACCGGTGAAGTGAAGATTGATGTCTTCCATCGGAATCACTTGCGCGTAACCACCACCGGCGGCGCCACCTTTGACGCCGAAACACGGACCGAGCGATGGTTCGCGTAGACAGATGACGGCGCGTTTGCCGATGCGGTTCAACGCATCGCCGAGACCGACGGTGCAGGTGGTTTTACCTTCACCGGCGGCAGTCGGATTGACAGCGGTGACAAGGATCAACTTGCCGGTCGGCGCGTTGTCGAGGCTATGGAAGTAATCGAGCGAGATTTTGGCTTTGTAATGGCCGTAATGCTCAAGGTCGGCATCGGGAATGCGGAGCTTCTTGGCAATCTCTCCGATGGGTTTTATTTTGGCAGCGCGCGCGATTTCAATATCGGACAGTGGCATAATGAGATTTCCTTTTTAGGCGTAGAATTCTTGGACGCGCATGATGACGTCGAAACCTTCCAGCTTCAGACAATCGGTGAGGCATTGCAGCGCCGGAGCGTCGGTCGTAAGCATTTCGTATTTGCGTTTGACCGAACCGATGACGTGATCCATTCCGAGCGGCATGGCCAGCGTGAGGAACGCGCTTTCGAGCGGGCCTTTCGTCGGTGAACCATCGGCGCGTTTCGGCGGCAGCATGACGGTGAAATTGCTGAGACCCACTGACATGTGGACGCCCTTGAAGTTTGCGTCGTCGTGAATTAGGCGGATGGATTTCATCAACCGGAGAAACTGGTTTTCAGAATCAGCGCCAATCGGTGAGATGCCGGCGTCAATGATGCAATCGCTGACTGCGATGCTATGTTTCTTGGCTTCGGCAATCATCTGTTTTGCGGTCGCGTAGGTCTGGTTGGCGTCGTGATTTGGCTGGCCGGTGCCGTTTTCATTGCGCTCGGTGACGAGGAGAATCGGCCTGAATGCGATAATCTTTTTCAAGTCGAACATCTCTGGTCGCAACGGCGAAATGGAATTCAGTAACGGGATTTTGCCACCGGCGCGATTGAGGTCGTAGGCTTTGAGACCAGCTTCGGCCATGACTGGATCGGGTGTGTCGATGGAGAGCGGCTTCGCGGTGACGCTCTGAACTTGCCGGACCATTTCCGCGAGAAATTCCGGCGAACGCTTGCCGACGTTGACGTCGATGTAGGTTGCGCCGCCGGCGTCTTGCGACTTAGCCAGTTCTTTCAAGCCGGCGATGTCGTTAGCTTCGTAAAGTTTTTTGGTGGACGGAACGGAATCGTTGATGGATTCTCCGATGATACTGAGGCCGGGTAGTGACATATTATTTCTCCTTTTTTGCGTGATGATCGCGGTTGCGGTAAGTGTTCGCCCAAGCCGAAGTGCCTTCGAGGCTGGCATTGTAAAATACGGCCGGGCCGTCGAGCATGTGTTCGGCTTCGCCGTAGGCTTTCAGTCGGTCGTAAGCGCGCGCCCAAAGACAATCTTTGTCGTCGAGTTCGCACCGGCCTTCTGCCGAACCGCCGCACGGACCGTTGCGGCCGGTTTTGGAACAAGCTTTGCGTGGGCAAAGATACGCGGTGTCCGGTAGTGAGCAATCGCCGCAATCTTTGCAGCCGAATGCCATTTCTTTCGAGACGCGTTCGATGCTGTGCAATGCTCGAGACGCCAGATTATCGCCGTTTTTTTCGAGCTGAGTGTAAATTTTTTGCATCGCCGGATAAAATCCTTCGCCGGCGACGAAAAATTTCTCGTGAATTTTTCGCGTGAGCCGGTAACCCAGCGGCGCGGGATTTTCCAACGCCTTCCGGTACTCGCGATTCAATTGCGTGACGTCGCCGAGACCGGTGGCGGGGTCGGCTTCAAAAAGGTAAAATTCATCCGGTTTCGAATACTGAATTTCTTTGGCAAATTCTTTCCAGTCGTTTTCGCCGTAGCTCTGCGCTAGCTCGATAATTTTGCCGAACGATTCCGCTTTACCGAGACCGCCGAGATAGCCACCGGCGAAGCCTAAGCCTTTGAACACGGCGAGTTGTTTCGCGGCGAGTTCGTTGAAAAAGCTCCGGCCTTTGTCGGGACCGGCGGCGTATTTCTCAATGAGCGCAAAAAGTTTATCGCTGACGACACAGCCGGGGATTTTGTTTTTGTTGAACAAACCGGCGACGGTTTTGTTGAGGACGTAGACATTGCCGATGACCGGCGCTTGGACTTGCGCCCATTGCATGAAAAGTTTGATTTCGTAAAACTTTCGCATGTCGTAGCCGAGTTGCGAAATTACCCACTCGGCGCCGCAATGGATTTTGCGGGCGAGTTTGAAATATTGCGGCATCAATTCGCGTTCTTGGCGTTTGAATGGCGAAACGGCGCAGCCGGTAAAGAATTTTGTCTGTGGAAATTTTTCGGTCTTACCGCCGGGACGCTGAACTTCGAGACCGTCGTTCATTGCTTTGAGCATGGCAATGAGGCTGACAGAATCTAAATCAAAGACCGGTCGCGCTAAACCGCCGTAGCCGGTGATTGGATAATCACCGGTGAGGGCAAGCAAGTTATCAAAGCCTTCAAGTGCATACCGCCACGCGGCGGATTCAAGACCGTTTCGGTTCAGGTCTTTGCAAGTAAGATGAATCGCCACCGGGACTGATTGACCAGCCAGCATACCGGCAATCCAGTCGGGCGGAAGCATTGGATTGCCGCCGGGGTTATCGGTAATGGAGAGCCAGCCGATGCGTGGGTCTTGGGCAAGCGCTTTGCCGAGATCGATGAGTTTGTGTTGTTCGCCGGGAGCCGGAATGCCGCGCGTGCTGACCAATTCCGCGCCGTACACGAAGCGTCCGCCGGTAATGGCGGCTCGAAAAGTCTCTCGATTACTAATTGGATCCATGTTGATTACTTATGTTTTGTTGACCCGCCGTATTGACGACAGGACACGCTGTAATGCTGTAAGTTTCGTGAAACACTAGGAAAATAAGGGTTATGCCTTAATTTGACAATGCTCCTGACTCGCGAAAACATACCGGTTATTGACTGATGTGGCGCAGTTGTAAAAATCTGCAAACTATAAATTTTGTTCGTGCAAACTGCGGGGCAGACGCCTAAAGTTACGGCTCAATAACTTCAGGAGATTTAATTCTATGGCACTCAAAGAGATTACAATTGGCCACAGTCCCGACCCCGATGACGCATTTATGTTTTATGCGCTGACGCACGGTAAGATTGATACCGGTGGATTGAAAATTAAACACCACATTGCCGGGATTGAGGAACTGAATCACAAAGCCGTCGAAGGTGAATTTGAAGTGTCGGCGCTGAGTGTTCATGCCTATGGCTATACGATGGATAAGTATGCGTTGATGAAATGCGGTGGGAGTTTTGGCGATGGCGTGGGGCCGATTGTGGTGGCGAAGAAGAAAATGGAAATTGGCGAATTGGCGGACGACCGGATTGCGGTACCGGGGACGATGACGAGCGCGTATTTGCTGCTGAAATTGCTTCTCATTAATTTCAAATTTGAGGTGGTGCCGTTCGACAAGATTATGGATGCGGTGCTGAATGGCGACGTGGATGCCGGGTTGTTAATTCACGAAGGCCAACTCACACACAAAAAACACGGCTTACACAAAATTGTTGATTTAGGCGAATGGTGGCAGGAGGACATGAACCTGCCGGTACCGTTGGGTGTGAACGTGGTTCGCAAAGATCTTGGCAAAGAAATGATGCAGCGTTTAACCAAGCTGACGCAGGAGAGTATTAACTACGCGATGACGCACCGGGCCGAAGCCGTCGATTACTCCATGAAATACGGGCGCGGCATGGATGTGAAGACGACGGACAAGTTTGTCGGCATGTACGTCAATAAATGGACGATTGATATGGGTGAGGATGGCCGGCGATCCATCACGCAATTGCTGACGCGAGCGTATCACGCCGCCTTGATACCGCGACCGGTACATTTGGAATTTGTGGAATGAGTAGCACCGGAGGTCGGGCGTAAGCACTCGCAGTCATCACGAGCCGCTATTCTGGGAATTGCGGCGCAAACCGGTGGTGCAATTCTGTCATCGCGCGATTTTCGCGCTGATAGTTTTTGTGCTGGTCTATTCGGTGGTGATGTACGGAGCCACGCAGGAATGGGTGCAAGGACCGTTGGTGGCAGCGGTAATCTTAGCCGTTCTTTTTTGGGCAATCCGGATTGCGGTAGTGCCGGAGGTCGAGGTGGTATTTTCGGCGCTGGGAACGCCACTCTTTCTTGCCGGACTCTATTTAATTCTCCGGTATGCCCTGGCCGATATCGAACCAGTGAGCCGGCCGAGCATGTTACTGGCGATTAGTGCGTTGTTGTTTTTCTTTGTCCTCCTCAATGATTTTAGTCACCGGTGGCAAATTACGGCGATAGTTTGGATTATCACAATTCTTGGCGTACTGCTGGCAGTCTACGGTTGCGTGCAAGTCTTATGTCATCAAGCCTATGCGTGCGGAACATTTCTCAAACCGATGGATTTGGCGGTGTTTTTGCAAATGGCGTTTGCGGTCGCGACGGCGAATTTTTTTCTATCGCACCGGTCGCAATCTGAAAAATTAGGTTTAGCCTTTGCCGGCATCGCAATTTGCATTGGCTTACTAGTGACATTTTCTATCTGGCATTGGCTTGGTTGGAGCGCGGCGCTCATTGTGGTGGCGCTCTTTACTGCCTTTAAACGGACTTGGCATTTCCGCTGGGTGGTGGCCGGTGCCTGTGTGCTAGTCGCCGTGACAGGGGCCGTGATTTTTGGAGCGATGTCCATCCGGAATCAAAATATTGCTGACGGTAGTGAAGGCCCGATTCTGCAGGCAAAATTATCCGCAGTTGCCGGCTCGCAGCCAGTACCGGAATCCGCGTCGAATGCGGAATTGACCCAGCGCGGACTTTGGGATGCGGCGTTGACTATTGGTCAGAATAATTTTTGGGTCGGCGGCGGTGGTGGGATGTTTCCGTGGCTATTTCCACGCCACCGGACGGTGCAAGGAGTTCCGGAGCGTTGTCCGAATCTCTATCTGCAAGTGTTCGCGGAATACGGTGGGCTAGGCGTGATATTATTCATTTGGATTGGCGTGGGTTTAGCGCTGGCGATGTTGAGTATCATCCGGTTGCGCGACAAAAAATATTCATCGGAGCGGCTCTCCAATCGTTATGCATTTGTGGTGACCGGGTTGGCTATTTTGGCGGCGGTCGCAATCAATGCCGGTGTTGACCTGAATTTACAGGTCGGCGGTTTGCTGTTTCCATTGCTTGCAATTATGGCGACCACCTTAACCTGTGGCGTGCACCGGCGTGTGAACGAAGATGATCAGCGCGAGCAACCCGGCCACCACCTCACCATCCGGTTGTTTGGTGTCAGCCGATTCGTGTTAGTCGCCGGACTTGTCGGACTGGCATTATTTCTAACAGCGGGCGCTCGCCGGACGTATCCCGCGAAATTTTTCCTCCATCGTGGCCGGCAACAACTGGCGCGATTGGATTGGGCCGGTGCCGAACAAACTTTCCAGCGAGCGCGTTGGTTTGATGGCCGGAGTTACAAAGTCGCCGAAGCGCTCGGCGATCTCTACATTGCTCGCGCCACTTGGGATCTTCAACACCGGGCAGCTTTTGGTCAGAAAGCCTATGAGTGGTACAATCGCGCTCTGACTCTCAATTATTATGCCGCCGACATCCAAGTTAAAATCGGTCGCCTTCAGGATGTGCTCGGTAACTCCACCAAAGCGCAAGCCGCATACCGGCAGGCGCTCGATATTGACCCGTTGAATGCCTCCTATCATGTTGCGCTGGGCCAATCGTATGCCCGCGCCGGTGACGAAGATGAAGCGCAACATCAATTCCGTCTCGCCCACAATCTCGGCGCGACCGAAATTTTACCGGCGCTCGAAATCCCCAGTCCGAATTAATATGCAACCGCAGACCGGCATCATTCTCGTCACGCACGGTTCCCGACTCGCCGCCGGCAACGATGCGCTCCTCCAATTTGCCGTACAACTCCGGCAACGCCTCGGCACTGAACTTATCGAACCGGCGTTTATGGAAATCGCGCAGCCGAGCATTCCGGTGGCGATTCACAAATTGATTCAGCAAGGTTGCCGGCATATTTTCGGCTACGCCTTATTTCTCGTTCCCGGCACGCATCTGCAAAACGACATTCCGGCGCTGTTCGCCGAAGTGCTAAAAGACCATCCCGGTGTCACGTGGGAACTTTCGCCCCCGATGCTCACTGAACCGCGACTCCTCGACTTTGTTGCTGACCAGCTTAAATAAGAAATAGTTGACGGAGTCACAAAGTTACCGGTAGAGTCCGCGCCAGTTCTTTAGGAAAATGCGTCGGCGCAGGGAATGCCGTGAGATTCGGCAACAGTGGCGCTGCTGTAACTGGATACGAAAGCCCAATTGCCATCCGAATGGAGAAGGCGGGCCGGTAGATTTGAAGCCAGAAGTCAGAATATCGACCGACGCACAAATCAAACGCCCTTCGAACCAAAGGAAAAAGTTATGCGTCGTATTGTCTTGTCGTCGTGTCTTGCTGTCGTTGCCGGAACCGCACTCGCGGATTCCACCATCACAAATCGTCTACCGGAAGTTGTCGTCACCGCCGTGCGGTTACCGGAGGAACAAATGCCGGTCATGAAAATGCCGGCGAATGTCACCGTCCTTGACCAAACTCAGATCGCCGCTTCACCGTCCAGCACGCTGCCGGAATTGTTGCGGCAACAAGTCGGTTTAGTCGCCATTGATACGGTTGGTTTTGGTGGCGGAGCGGGAAATTTGGTGTTACGCGGCTTCGGCGAACGCGCCGGCGCGATCATTCTGGTGGATGGCGTGCGGGTGAATGATGCCGGCGATGCGACGTCGCCCTTTCTGTGGAATAGCATTCCGCTGAATAGCATTGAACGCATCGAGGTGATTCGTGGTGGCTCTTCGACCATTTACGGCGAAGGCGCGGTGGGTGGTGTCATCAATATCATTACCAAGCAACCGTCCGCTCAACCGGCAACGGCGACAGCGACGGTGGCCGGTGGAAATTTGGGTTATTACTCAGCAGATTTCGAGGGCAGTCTCAAGCATAGCAACTTTGATTGTTATGTGAGTGGCAATCGGCAAGAATGGACTGGCTGGCGCGATTTCAGCGCCTATCGCGGTTGGGCGGCGATTGTGAAACCGTCGGTGGATACGGTCATCGGCAAATTCACGTTGGGTTATTATTTGCACGATGAAGTCACGGAAAATCCGGGCAACATTTCGGCGGCGCAACTCGCTGCGAATCCCCGGCAAGCTGGTTACACCACCTTATTTGAAAGTCGCGAGAATCGTGGAAACTTGGATTATTTCAAGGCGTTGGATAGCGGTGTCACGCTGTCGGGAAAAATCTACGGTCAGTCTTATAACACCACCAGCACGAGCGTTTACTGGCTCGATAAAGTGCAGCAACCCAATTATGGCGGCGCGCTGCAAGTGAGTTGTGATTCTGATTTCTGCGCGCGCCAGAATAAGCTGACGGTCGGCACGGAACTCGTGCAGCAAGATTTTTTAAGTGCCGGTGGTGATTCGTTTGGCGATGTTTCGTGGATGCGCGCCGACAACTGGACAGTCAGCGTGTTTGGGCAAGACACCTATCAATTGACGCCGCAACTTTCGCTCAGTGCCGGTATGCGCTATGACCACCGGGAGTGGGAACTCAATGTCATTCAAGCGGGCTTTGTGAATTCGACGAATCAATTTCCGAAGGCCGCCGATGTTTGGAGTCCGAAGGTGACGCTGACGTATGAGTTTGCTGAAAAAGTTGCGTCGTGGTTAAGTCTTTCGCGGTCTTATCATTTGCCGACCGGTTTTGATATTGGCACCGCCAGCACCATTGCCGGACTGCCCTTCATCGCGAATCCAAACATTCAGCCCAGCATTTCCAACGAAATTGAACTCGGTCTGCGTTATCAACGCTATCAGTTATTCGGCGGTAGTTTGACCTACTACTACAATCACACTCACGCCGATATTTTGTTCAACCCGGCTACGTTTGAAAACGAAAACTTCAACGTCAATCGTCAAGGCGTCGAGCTAACGCTCACCTCACAGCCGGTGGACTGGTTGGATTTTTATTACACAACGGCGTTCACCGATGCGCGGTATGCCGGCGGCGCTTTCAGTGGGAATAATGTCCCGCTTGTGCCGGAGTGGCAGCTCACCGGTGGCGCTAACTGGCGGCCGAGCAAAAACTGGCAGTTCACACTGGAAGGTGTGCACGTCCGCGACCAAGTCGCCATCAATGACGTTCACAATGCTTCAACGCGAAATCAGTACGTGGTGGTCAACGCCAAAGCCGCTTACCACTGGAATCGCTTTACGGTGTTTGCCAAGGTGAATAACCTGCTGGATCGGCTCTACGAAACGTATCCGGCCTATTCGTATTCCACCGGTAAGCAATTTTACAATCCGGTGGCCGGCGTTAATTTCCAATCCGGAATCAGCGCGACGTTCTAATCTAGCTAAACGCCGATTCGTTCGCGGATTTTATCGGTAATCTCGTCGGCGAGCGACTGGATTTGTTTCTGGTCGCGGCCTTCGATGAGGAGCCGGGCTTTGGGCTCGGTACCGGAGTAGCGCAAGAAAACGCGCCCTTCGGTGCCGAGCTTTTGCTCGGCAGCTTTCACGAGCGTCAGCACTTCCGGCATCGTTTCCCACGCCGGTTTTTCCCGGACGCGCAAGTTGACGACCAACTGCGGGAATTTCGTCATCACTTGCCGGAGTTCGCTCAGGCGTTTGTCCGAATCCATCATGAGGCGCAGAACTTGCAAGGCCGCCACGATGCCATCGCCGGTGGTGGCGAAGTCGCGAAAAATCATGTGGCCACTTTGTTCGCCGCCGACGTTGAGGTCGTCGGCAAGCATTTTTTCCAAAACATACCGGTCGCCGACTTGCGTGCGCACCGTCTGGCCGCCAGCTTGGCGGAGCGCAAAATCAAGGCCGAGATTGCTCATCACAGTCGCCACGAGAGTTTTCTTTTTCAACTCGCCCCGTTTCAACCAGTCGAGCGCGGTAATGCACAGCACATTGTCACCATCCACAAGTGTCCCGGTCTCGTCACAAAGCAAAACCCGGTCGCCGTCGCCGTCGTGCGCAATGCCGATGTCCGCGCCTGACTGCCGGACGGTTTCGCAAATGACTTCCGGATAAAGCGAACCGCACTCTTTGTTAATGTTAGTGCCGTCCGGCTCGTTGTTAAGAACGGTGACGCGTGCGCCGAGTTCCCGGAGGACACACGGTGTGCTTTTGTAGGTCGCACCGTGACCGGCATCCACGACGATGCGCAAGCCTTCGAGATTCATTCCTTTTGGAAAGGCAGCCTTCGCATACTCGACATACCGGCCGAGCGCATCATCAATGCGGATAGCTTTGCCGATTTCCTTGGCGGTGGGCCGAATGTTTTCAATCGCGCCGGTAAAAACCAAGTCTTCGATTTCAAGTTCGACATTGTCGTCGAGTTTGTAACCGTCGTGCTGGAAAAATTTGATGCCGTTGTCTTCGTACGGATTGTGCGAAGCAGTGAGAACGATGCCGGCATCGGCGCGGAGCGAACGAGTGATGTACGCCACGCCAGGCGTTGGCAACGGACCAATCATCAACACATCTACGCCCATCGAAAGCACACCGGCGGCAATGGCGTTTTCGAGCATATAACCAGAGAGCCGTGTGTCTTTCCCGATGACGATGCGATGCCGGCCGAGTCCGCGCGACAATGGTACATTTTTCTTGAACACATACGCCGCCGCGCGCCCGAGCTTGAGCGCAGTTTCGGCGGTGACCGGTTCGACGTTGGCAACGCCGCGTACGCCGTCGGTTCCAAAAAGTTTCCGACTAATGCTGTTGGCTGGTGGATTCACAATTGGCTTTTACACCCGGCGCGCCGCCGGTGTCAACCGACGCTACTGAGTAGATTTTTCGAGACGAATGACGGTATTCGTCGGCTCGACGGCGACGACTTGAATGCGCGGCGGATGGCGGATGTCACGAAGCGTGATGGCAGTCGTGATGTTCCCGGCGCGCTCCTCACGCTCTAAATCGATGACGGCAAATAATTCATACCGGGACGCTTGCCGGAGGTCTTCGGTGGTGCCGCGTACGGTGACATTCACGCTGTGTGGAATTGCATAGCGCGCCGTCATACCGACCGGCGCCTTGATTTCAAGCGGAACATTTTCCACGGTGCGCGTGCCGCTGGTGAGCGCCCGGACAAAAAACCAAATGAAGATGGCGGCGATTAACGCGACGACCTTCAGTCCGTTATTGCTGCTTAACCATTGCGGAAAGTTCATTCGTGCGGCTCCTCGGTCGAGGTTTCCGGCGGCGTGACCGCTTCGGTGAAGCCATGATTGTGCGCAGCGTGGCCGGTGCGGGGCGACATCAACATGGCTACCAGTTTGCGGGCGCCATCCACCAACCAGTTACCAGGTCGCGCCGGTGGAGCCAGCGCTCGTGCCAGCAGCAATCGCAACTCCGTCGCGTCGAGATCGCGTTTTAACAAGCCGCGTTTTGCCACTGAAATCGTGCCGGTCTCTTCGCTGACCACCAGCACCAGCGCATCGGTTTCCTCGCTGAGTCCGATGGCCGCGCGATGCCGCATTCCGAGCGTTGCGCTCAACCCTTGTTGCTGTGTCAGCGGGAAAATACAACCGGCGGCCACCACGCGGTCGCCGCGCAAAACGACACCGCCGTCGTGCAACGGTGTGTTGGTAAAAAAAACTGTCACCAGCAATTCGGTGCTAGCTTTGGCATCCATTGCCACGCCGGTTTCTTGCATGCCGCGAAAACCGATTTCGCGCTCGATGGCAATCAGCGCACCGAAATGTTTTTGCGACAATTGCCGGGCGGTTTCCACCAACACGTCAATCACCTCGGTGCGTTGTTGCGAATTGCTAAAAAATGATTGGCTGCCGATTTGTGCTAAGGCCCGGCGGAGTTCCGGTTGGAAAATAACGAGCATCGCAATCGCTAAAAATCCGAGCACGCGACTCAAAATCCAATTCATCACGTCTAATTCAAAGAGGTGTGTCAAGCCGGTTACCACGAGTAACGCGATGACCAACCCGCTGAACACTGCCGCGCCGCGTGTGCCGCGAAATAGCAGGAGAAAATAATAAATCACCGCTGCGAGCAACACGATTTCAATCGCGGCTCGCCACTGACCGGTAATTAATTCCAAAATGCGTTCCATTTTCAATCAATCCACTTTTCGTAACGCGGCTAACATTCGGACGACATCCACTGTTTCAACCACATCGTGCACTCGTAAAATTTTCGCGCCGTGCAGCACCGCCCACGCCGCAACTGCCAGCGAACCCGGTAGTCGGTCGTGTGCCGGCCGGTTCAACAACTGCCCAATAAACGACTTTCGTGAAGCACCAACGAGAATCGGACAACCGAGCACCGAAAATTGTTCAAGCCCAGCCAACAACTGCCGGTTGTGCTCGACAGTTTTACCGAAGCCGATGCCGGGGTCAACGGTGATTTGCGTTTTTTTTACGCCACCGGTGACTGCAAATTCAATTCGCTCTGCCAAAAATTTGCAAACCTCCTGAACTACGTCGGCATACCGGGGGTTGTTTTGCATCGTGACCGGCGTGCCTTGCCTGTGCATTAACACCACGCCGGCGCCGGAGTTGCGCACCACCGGTAACATCCCGGCATCCGACTGGAGCGCGCTGATGTCGTTCACGATTCGTGCGCCGGCAGCCAGAGCGCGTTCGGCGACAATCGCTTTCGTCGTATCCACCGAAACAGGTAAATCCGAAATCTGTTCAATCACCGGCACCACGCGTCGGGTTTCTTCGTCAGCACTGACGCCCGGTGCGCCGGGTCGAGTGCTTTCGCCGCCGATATCAATGATGTCCGCGCCTTCGCTAGCCATTTGCCGGGCGCGAGCGACGGCACTGGCAAGATCGAAATGCTGGCCGCCATCGGAAAACGAATCCGGCGTGACGTTGAGAATTCCCATCACAAGCGGTCGGTCAGTTTTCCAGTGGAACGTTTCCATTATCCGGCAGTGTAACGCCAGGGAAAACTTTCGGCTAGTTGAATCGCCGGTGATTGAACAATTCTGTCCGGACGTTACCAAAATTGTCCGGTGAGTTCGTTGCCGGTGACGATTTTGAGTTTTTCCCTCACAAAAACGACCACCGGCAGACTTGGCACGACCACTGCTATTCAAGAACGGCGTGAACCGAAACGGATTTTTTGCATTGAGCGTCGGGCTGATATTGGCGTGGGTCAATGTCGCACCGGCGATGCTCATTAACTCCGATGCGACGAATCGGCAAACTAGGCCGGAACTTTTCGGCGGGAATGTTGCGGAGGTGAGTGGTTGGGTTACGGATGCTAGCGAAAATCCAACGACGGATTTGGAAACGGTTGTGCTCGCAACCACTCAGTCTGAGATGAGCAAGCTGATGCTGTTGTGGGGTTGGCACGCCGGTAGCGAAATGGTCGGCGCGGAGTCGGTGGTGATTACGCAAGCGGTGCAGAAAAATTATGAATCGCCATCCACGGCGCTTACACCGGCGGGATTCTATCGCTCAGTTTCGGCGAGTAATTTCTCGAATCGCGTTCGCAAAATCATCGGCCACTTGCTCGGGAAACGGCTGCTGATGCTTATTGGCATCGGGTTGGTCGCGATCGGTTACTACCGGACCTCACAATGCTTTCAAATTGTCCATCCGCTTTGGTTAAGCACTAGCCGGAGTCGGATCTATGTCGGGCGTCGGCAACACAGTGGCTTGGGTGCTTGGCTCCGCCGGAATCGGTTGTGATTCGTCAGCAGGTTTTGTTCCCAGACCCGACTTGCGCGCCGGTGGGTTCGTTAGTTTGCCAGTGGAAATAACTTCCGTCAGCTCCGGCGCATCGAGCGTCTCATATTCAATCAACGCCTCCGCCAACGCCACCAACTTATCGCGGTGCTCTATGAGGATTGTTTTTGCGCGGCCATAGGCGGCTTCGATAATCCGGCGGATTTCTTCATCCACATCGCGGGCGGTTTGCTCGCTGACTTCCCGGCCTTTGAAAAGGTCACGACCGAGGAACATGTGTTCCTCATGTTGGCTGACGTTGACCATGCCGATTTTTTCGCTCATGCCCCATTCAGTGACCATTTTGCGGGCGAGGTGCGTGGCTTGAGTGATGTCGCCGGAGGCGCCGCTGTTGCAATCACCAAACGTGAGTTCTTCGGCGATGCGGCCACCCATGATACCGGTAATCTGATCAACCAATTGTTTCTTATTGAGATTGTGTTTGTCCTTTTGCGGCAACTGAAACGTGGCACCGAGATACATGCCGCGCGGAATGATGGTGACTTTGTGGAGCGGCTCGCAATGTTCGAGTTTGGTCATCACCAACGCGTGACCGGCTTCGTGATAGGCGGTCAATTTCTTGTCGTTGTCATCCATGACGCGACTGCGCCGTTCCCGTCCCCAACGCACTTTGTCGCGCGCTTCTTCGAGGTCTTCCATGCCGACGCCTTTTTTGTCGGTACGAGCGGCGGTCAACGCAGCTTCATTGATGAGATTCGCCAAATCCGCACCGGAGAAACCAGCGGTGCCACGAGCGATGACTCTGAAATCGCAATCTGTCGACAGCTTCACTGCGCGAGCGTGAACCTTGAGAATTTCTTCTCGGCCAGCCAAATCCGGCAGGTCGATGACGATTTGCCGGTCGAATCGGCCCGGTCGCAACAACGCTGCATCGAGCACGTCAGGACGATTGGTGGCGGCGATAATGATGACGCCTTCCTGTGTGTCAAAACCGTCCATCTCGACGAGCAAAGCGTTGAGCGTCTGCTCGCGTTCGTCGTGACCGCCGCCGATACCGGAGAAACGGCTCCGGCCGACTGCGTCAATTTCGTCGATGAAAATAATGCACGGCGCGCTGCGTTTGCCCTGCTCAAACATGTCGCGCACCCGGCTCGCGCCGACGCCGACAAACATTTCGACAAAGTCCGAACCGCTGATGGAGAAGAACGGCACTTCCGCTTCGCCGGCGATGGCTTTGGCGAGCAAAGTCTTACCGGTGCCGGGCGCGCCGACGAGCAACACGCCTTTCGGAATCCGGCCACCAAGTTTTTGGAACCGTTTCGGGTCTTTGAGGAATTGGATGATTTCTTCGACTTCTTCTTTGGCTTCCTGCATGCCGGCGACGTCTTTGAACGTGACTTTGTTTTTGTCGCGGTTGAGCATTCGGGCGCGGGATTTACCGAAGCTGAGCGCGCCTTTACCGGCGGCTTTGAATTGCCGGACGAAAAAGAAATAGAAGAGCACAATGCCCAGCACAATCGGTCCGGCGTTAATCAAGAGACTCGTAAAAATCTGCGTGGTTTGCGCGAACTCGATTTGAACTTTGTTGGCGTCGAGGAATTTTTGGATTTCATCGCTGTACCAGACTTTGGCGATGAATTTTATTTTTTTCTTGGCCGCGATGTCGTCGTATTCGCCACGAATTTTGGAAAGCTCACCGGAGGCGGCTTCCACGATGACTTGCTTGACGGTGCCTTGCTCGACGAGTTGGCGGAATTGGCCGAAGGTTTTTTCGGCAACGTGTTCCTGCTGGTTCTGCCACATCCGCGCCATCCAACCGCCGGCGACCAATGCCAGCAACAGCCAGATCATTCCCATTCGGCGGAAGAAATTCGGGTCGCGGCCTTCCGGTGTGCGGCGCGGTTTCGGTAAACGTGATTTTGGGTCTTCCATAAATTGATTCTTTCTTGAAGCGTCGCAACCTAACATACGCTCTCCGGCAATGCAATCCTTCGGCGGTTGCGCCTCGGCGTCGGCTTTGCTAAGGTCGCCGCATGATTGCTACCGGTCATCGTCGGCTCTGGTTCGCGCTGCTGCTGGTCATCGGCGGATTAACTCTCCTCCGGCTGTTCACGGCTGGTTGCACGCAATTGATACCGGAGGAAGCTTACTACTGGACCTACGCGCAACATCCGGCGCTGAGCTATTTCGATCATCCGCCGATGGTGGCGTGGGCGGTGCGCGCCGGTACGGCGATATTCGGCAACACAGAACTCGGCGTGCGGTTCGTGAATTTCTTGGCTTGGATTGGCGCGTGTTTTCTGCTGCTAGCCACCGGTAAGGCGTGGTTTTCGGAACGCGCGGCGTTGGCCGGCACGTTGCTGTTCGCAATCTTACCGGTGTCGATTGGAATGGGGTTTCTGGTGACGCCGGACGCGGTCTTTATTTTTTTCTGGATGGTGACGATGTTTGCCGTGGCGCGCGCCGTCCAGACGCAACGCCACCGGTACTGGGCGCTGGCCGGTCTCGGTTTTGGCGGCGCAATGCTCTCAAAATACTATGCGCTGGTCTTGTTGCCGTCGTTGCTAATTTTTCTCGCGCTGTCGCCTCGGTACCGGTTTTGGTTAAAGAAACCACAACCGTATTTAGCCGGACTGTTGGCGTTGGTGGTTTTTAGTCCGGTGATTATTTGGAACGCGCAACATGACTGGGCGTCGTTCGCTTTTCAATCCACACGAACCGTCGGCCAATCCGGTGACATCCTCCGGCGCATCGGTTCATTTTGGCTCTATCAATTACTGATGCCGACGCCCATCGGCTTGGTATTATTTTTTGTGACGGGCTGGCAGGCGCTGAAACGCGGTTGGCTCAGACAGGAAGATAACTGGAATTTCGTCGCGGCGTTTGGGTTGCCGGTGTTTGGATTGTTTTTCGCGGCGAGTTTCAAGACGAATGTGCATGTCAACTGGACGGCGCCGGCGTTTCTCGCGTTGTCGCTCGGCGGCGGTGCGTTGTGGACAGAGGCAATGAATGCCGGTCGGCGTGGTTGGCGCGCCGGGACATGGGCGCTGGTGATAATTTTCATTGTAGCAGCAATTTTCGGTCACTTTAGTTTGGCGACGGGTGAACCGGCACGGTTTTCATATGCGCATGCCAACGGCTGGCGCGAATTGGCGGAGTCGGCGAAAACGGAAGCCGCGCGCGTCGGTGGGCGACCATTTTTTATCGGTGCCGACAAATATAATATCGCGGCGGAATTGGGTTTTTACCTCCAGCAACCGGATGAATGCGTGAATGGTTATGCTTGGGGCGACCACGGTTTGGGGTACCGGTACTGGACGGATTTGCGGCGGTTTGACGGGCGTTCAGCGGTGATCGTGTTTTCCGGTCGGTCGCCGGCCGGCGTCACAAATTGTTTTGCGCGAGTCAGCGCACCGGTGACATTGCGAGTGGATGCGCGCGGAAAAGAATGGAAAGCGATGACCGGCTTCGGTTATCACCACGAGCCTTGACTGGGACGGTAACCGCCTTATAATTCAGGCTGTTTCGAAAATGGTAGATTTTAAGGAGATTTTCGGTGGCTGAAGTTGATAAAGGGATTTCTGTCGGTCGCGCCAATGGGGATGTGCATGTGCGTGTCGCCGGGCGCGGGACGTTTCAAAACGGGCAACCGTTGCGCCGGTACGCGGTGGAGATGATTGGCCAAGGTGTCCGGCAATTCGTGGTGGATCTCGGCGCGTGCGAGGGAATGGATAGCACATTTCTCGGAGTGTTGGCCGGGATTGGTTTGCAACTCCACGATCCGGCGAAGTGCGGCCGAGTGCGTCTGGCGAACGTCAGTCCGCGCAATCTGGAATTATTGCAAACGCTCGGACTGGACCGGTTGTTTGAAATTAATCCGCCGGCAGATTTGGCGGCGATTGAGTTGCAACGATTGCCGGATTCCGATTTCGCCAAATCCCAGTTACCAGCGACCAAACACGAAACTGCGAATTTGATGCTTGAAGCCCATGATAATTTAGTCCGCGTTGATGACCGAAATCAGGCGCGGTTCAAAGATGTGACTGCAATTTTGCGCGAACGAGCTGCGAAAGCAGCGAACGATAAAACCAATTAACCACCGGAGATTCCATGAAAGACTTCCATATTGACCACCAAAGCCGCGGCGCCGTCCAGTTCATCCGACTGAGCGGTTCGCTGGATATGTATTCGTTTCCGCGCCTCGAAACGCAGCTTAACACTTTCTTCCAACAAGGCCGGCACGCGGTCTTGCTCGATTGCAAAGACCTGGATTACATCGGCAGCGCCGGGCTGGGCGCGTTGATTGGTTTTGCCAAACTCGCTCGCGAGCAAGGCGGCGACCTCAAGCTGCTCAACGTGCCGGACCGGATTTTCAAAATCATCGAACTCCTCGGGTTCACCAAAGTGCTGCAAGTTCACAACAACGAAACAGCGGCGTTGGACAGTTTTAGCAAAAGCTAGAATATGGAAGATTCCCGGCCAGTCAAAATCCAACGTTCGGACAGCGCGCTCAAGATCGCGATGCCCGGCGACGTGACTTATCTGGCGCATATCCGGGAGTTCATCGCGGATTTGGCGTTGAAGGTCGGCTTTACCGAAGAAGACGTGGCCAAGATTGAAATGTCCGTGGATGAAGCTTGCACCAACGTCGTCGAACACGCCTATTCCACCGGTAAGAAATGGCACGTGCAAAATCGCAATCCGGAAATCCGGCTCGCGATTCAGGCGGATGAAAATCAGCTCGTCATCGAAATCAACGACCACGGCCAACACTTTGATTTTAGCGCTTATCAGCCGGCGGAACCTCAAACTCGCGCCCAAGATATGCACACCGGCGGTTATGGCATTGCCATCATGCGCAAATTTATGGACGAAGTCGGCTTCCATTCCAGCGCCGCCACCGGTAACACGTTGCGGCTCGTCAAATATCTAAAGAAAACTTAGCCGGCGCGCCGTGACGTTGCCGGTACTCCAATCATGACTGACACATCAAATCCAACTCCTGACATTCCGACGCCGGCGCCCGAGCCGAATGCGGAAATCGAACAACTCAAAACCCAAGTCGCCGAAAACTGGGACAAGTTTCTCCGCGCCTCCGCCGATTTTGATAACTACCGGAAGCGCGCCATTCGCGAACGCGAAGAAACTGCCCGGTTCACTCGGGAAAACGTCATCAGCGCACTTTTGCCATCGCTCGACAACCTCGAACGCGCCCTCGACCACAGCGCCGCCGGCACATCGTTGCACGACGGCTTGCTCCAAGTTCAAAAACAATTTGCCCGCACGCTCGGCGAATTTGGTTTGGTCGAAATTGTTGTCAAACCCGGCGACACATTTGACGCCAATCTGCACGAAGCCGTCAGCCACATCGAGTCCGCCGACCAACCGGACAACGCCATCCTCGAACAATTACAAAGCGCATACAAACTCGGCGACCGGCTCCTCCGACCGGCACGCGTTGTCGTCAGCAAAGGAGCACCGGCGGCGGTATGAGCAAACGCGATTGTTACGAAGTGCTCGGCGTCGAACGCGGCGCATCGGCGGACGACATTAAAAAGTCGTACCGGAAGCTCGCCATCAAATTTCATCCCGACAAAAATCCCGGTGACGCCAGCGCCGAAGAAAAATTCAAAGAACTCGGTGAAGCTTACGAAATTTTGAGTGACGACCAAAAACGCGCCGCGTACGACCGGTTTGGTCACGCCGCGTTTGCGCCCGGTGGCGGCGCGCGTCCGCCCGGTGGTGGAGCTGCCGGTGGTGGTTTCCACGACCCGCGCGATATTTTTGAAAGCGTTTTTAGTGGTGGTGGCGGTGGCGGAATTTTCGACAGCTTTTTCGGCGGCGGTGCCCGGCAAACCGAACAAGCCGGTCGCGGCAACGATCTCCGGTACGATCTCGAAATTGATTTTGAAGAAGCGGCGCGCGGCAGCGAAAAAGAAGTTGCGTTCAATGTCCTCGACACCTGCCAAGAATGTTCCGGTCGCGGTGGAATGGCCGGTTCCCGGGACGAAACTTGCCCAACCTGTCACGGACGCGGTCAAGTCGCACATTCGCGCGGATTTTTCACCGTGGCTTCCACTTGTCCGCGATGCAACGGCGCCGGTCGCGTCGTCACGAATCCGTGCCGGAAGTGCGGCGGCGAAGGCCGGACGCAGCAGCGCCGGAAGGTGAAAGTTCGGATTCCAGCCGGTATCGACAACGGCTCGCGATTACGCAGTTCCGGTCACGGCGAAGCCGGTGTGCGTGGCGGTCCGCACGGCGATTTGCACATCATTGTTCACGTTCGAGACCACGAAATTTTTGTCCGGCAAGATGATGATTTGCTTTGCGAAGTGCCGGTGCAATTCACGATTGCAGCACTCGGTGGAGAAATCGAAGTGCCGACGTTGCGCGGTTCGGCGCGGTTGAAAATTCCAGCCGGCACGCAATACGGCACGATGTTCCGGTTGCGTGGGCAGGGGATGCCGAATGTTCACGGTCACGGCACCGGTGATTTGCTGGTGCGAGTGCAGGTAGAAGTGCCGAGTAAACTTTCCCGGCCGCTCCGCGACAAGCTCGAAGAGTTTGCCGGTCTGGCCAACGACGAAGCGTATCCGTTGCGAAAAAGTTTCCTCGATAAAGCGAAACGTTTTTTCGGCGCCCGGTAAGCCATGCACCGGTTTTACGTTCCAAATTTTCAGCAGCCGGTCTTGCCGGCGGATGAAGCGCACCATTGCCGTCACGTGTTGCGGTTGAGAGACGGCGACACCGTCAATATCTTCGATGGCCGCGGTCACGAGGCGCAGTGCGCCATCGCCAAAATCACGAATCAAGCGGTGCAATTGAATGTGCTGACGCAGACGAGCACGCCGGCGTTGCGGTGCCGGATTACATTGGCGCAGGCGGTGCCGAAGAAAAGCATGGATTTGATTGTACAGAAAGCCACGGAACTCGGCGTGACGGCGATTGTGCCGGTGTTGTCAGAGCGCACGATTGTGCGGATTGATGAAGATGCGGCGAAACTCGACCGGTGGCGCGAGATTGCGCTCGAATCTTGCAAGCAATGCGGCAATAACTGGTTGCCGGTGATTGAGCCGCCACGGAAGGCGACAGAATTTTTCGCCAACGCCGGCAAGTTCGATTTAAAACTCATCGCGTCGCTACAGCCGGGCGCGCAACCGTTGAAACAAATCTTGCCGGCGCAAATGCCGGCATCGGTTTTAGTTCTTATCGGACCGGAAGGTGATTTCACGCCGGCGGAAATTTCAGAAGCGCGCAATGCTGGTTGTTTGCCGTTATCGCTGGGACCGTTGATTTTGCGGGCGGAGACGGCGGCGATTTACACGCTCAGTATTTTGCATCACGAATTGCAAATTCGGGCATGAAATATCTCGGCTTGCTCACAAGTTATTCACAGCGAAATTATCGGCGTAAGTGTTTGATTTTGGGCTTGCAATCAATGGCGAGCTCGCTATCTTGCCGTCATCAAAATGAAGGAGTGGGGACGTTATGTATTTGAAGAGCCTGCAGCTCGTCGGCTTTAAGTCGTTTGCCGAAAAAACGACACTCGATTTTCTACCGGGCGTAACCGCGGTCGTTGGTCCGAATGGTTGTGGTAAGTCCAATATCTCCGATGCCATCCGCTGGGTACTTGGTGAACAATCCGCCAAGGCGTTGCGCGGCACCGAAATGGCCGACGTGATTTTCAACGGCACCGAAGGTCGCAAAGCCATCGGGATGGCGGAAGTGAATCTGACTTTTGCTGACGTTGATCCGAAACTCATTTCCTTGCCGGGCGTCAATCTTGATTTCACTGAAATCACCGTGACGCGCCGGGTTTACCGGGACGGCACCGGCGAATATCTGCTCAACAAAACTCAGTGCCGGCTCCGGGACATTCAGCAAATGTTCATGGATACCGGTATCGGGCGTTCTAGCTATTCGATGATGGCGCAAGGTCAGATTGACCAAATTCTCAGCGCGCATCCCGACGACCGGCGGATGATTTTTGAAGAAGCCGCCGGTATTAGCAAATACAAGCATCAGAAAAAAGAAGCGCTCCGCAAGCTCGAATACACCGAGCAAAATCTGATGCGGTTGACCGATATCATCAAGGAAGTGAAGCGCCAGATTATTTCGCTCCAGCGCCAAGCCGGTAAAGCGCGCCGGTACAAAGAAATTTTCGACGAACTCAAGGTTCTCGACACTCGACTCCAGCGGCACAAGTTTGATTTGCTCCACGCCGACATTACCAATCTCGAAACGGAAATCGCCACCATTGCGGCGCGCGCCGAACAGTTTGTTGGCGAAATTACCGGTAGCGAAACGCAGATTGCTGAATTGCGCCGGTCGCTCAACGAAATCGAACGCGCCATTAGCGATGCCGTCAGTCGCGACCACGAGCTCAAAAACGAAAGCGATCGGCATCAGCAGCGCATTGGCTATAACACTGAGCGCAGCGCGGAAGCTAGTCAGCGAATTGACGACGACCGGCTCGAAATTGCCGCCAACGAAGAAAAAATCCGCACCAACGAACAGCTCCTTGCCACACTCAACGCGCAGTTTAAGCAGATTGATGCCCAACTTGCTGCCGAGCAGGCAAAGGTTGAAGCGCAGCAGTCGGCAGTGCAGGTTCTTGATGCCGAGTTGACCAGCAAGAAAACCGCGCTGAATCAAGCCAGCACCGCGTTAATCGTTTCCGAAAGTCAGAGCGCGCATAACCGGAACGAACTCGGCGCACTCGACGCCAAGAAAAAACACGATTTGCTCCGGGCCGAAAAACTTTCAGTCGAAAAAATCAATCTCGAAGACCAGCGGCGTTCACTCGAAGAACGCGCGGAATCTTTCAATGGCAGTCTGAGCGATTTACGTCGGTCGGTGGAATCCGCCGGTGGAATCCTTGCCGCTCGCGAAGAGGAGTTGACTGATTTGCATCAGCAGCTTCGCGAAGCCACAGAACAGCATCACGCTGTGGAATCTGCGGTCGCCAAGAAAACGGCGCGGCTTGAAGCGCTCCGGCAGATTTTTGCCGCGCCGGATGGACGGCTGACGCTCGGGAACATTCTCGATGTCGAAACGCAATACGGTCCGGCGATTGAAGCGGTACTCAACCACAATCTCCGCGCCATTCTGGCTGATGATTTGACTACGGCGCGCAGTTTACTCACCGGCATAATCAAAAATCCGAGCGTGGCGACGCCGGAGTTGCTGAGCGTTACTGGTGAAACGCCGGCGACAGAAGTGCCGGCGGGCGGTTTGGCTTGGGCGGTGAATGTGGTTCGGGTCCGGGATGAACGTTTTGAACCGTTGCTCCGGTCGTTGTTGAAAAATGTGGTGGTGACCAGTGACATGGATGCGGCGTTGGCGCTCCGGCGGCAGCAACCGCAAATGTCGATTGCGACTTTGCGCGGTGAATTTTTGAACGAACACGGTGTGTTGAGTGCAGTTTCGACGAGTCACATCGGCGAAATCAGCGCGCTCGCTGAGGAAGTTAGCCAACTGCAAACTCAGGCGGCGACTCTGGCGGAGAGTAAAATTGGGTTGGAAGGTTTGCGTGATGAGTCGGAAGTGTTGGTGCGCCGGTTGCGCGAGGAATTGCATGCGAACGATGTGACGCTGGCTAGCCGGGAAGGCGAACTCAGCGCGATGGCGACGGAACGCCAGAATTTTGAGAGCAAAGTTCACACGGTGGTTTTTGAATTGCAGGGCATTGAGCAACAGGATGTCGAGGAGAAACAGCGCCGGGCGGATTTGCAAACTGCGTTGGCGGAATCGCAGGCGCGAGAAGGGCAGTTGCGCGAACAGATGACCGGGTTGCAGCAGGCGGTCAACGATTTGGCCGGTCAGCGTGAACAGTTGGTGGCGCAATTGACGGAGCTGCGCGTGGCCGCCGGTGGCATTCAGCACAATCGCACGGCGATTCAGGCGCAGCGCGAACCAATTGCCGGGCGCGTTCGCGATCTCGGCGAGCGAATTCAAGCTTGCACCGGTGAGATTGAGAGTTTTACCGGGCGCATCGAATTGCTCCGGCACGAGAATGTGGAGTCGGAGCAAAAGATTGCGGAGTTGGCGACGGCGCGTGAGCAATCGCAGCAGCAGATTGCTGGTTTGCAACATCAGCGCAACGAAGTTGCCGGTGGCATTGAGCAGGCAGAAAATGAATTGCGGGCATTGCGATTGCAGGCGGCGGAAGCGCAGAATAAGAAATCCGGTTTCGATGTGACGTTGGCGCAGAAGCGGATGGAAATTCAGAATTTGAAGGATCGCGTCTGGCAGAAATATCAGGTCAACGTTGAAGATTTTCCGAGCGATACGATTACTGTCACCGTTGCCGATGGCGGGCCGGTGGTCAGCGAGCAGGTGCAGTTGCCGACGGATTGGGATGCAATCGAAGCGCAGGCATCGGAATTGCAGACGAAGCTCGACGCGATGGGGCCGGTTAACGTCGAATCAATTCAGGAATACGACGAGTTGGAGGAACGCTACAAATTCCTCAGCCAACAACACGAAGATTTGGTGAAAGCCAAAGAGCAGTTGCTCCAGGTTATTGCGAAAATTAACACCACGACCAAACAGCTCTTTCAGGAAACCTTTGAGAAGGTCCGTGAGAATTTCCAAGGGATGTTTACGGAGTTGTTTGGTGGTGGTAAAGCGAATCTGATTTTGTCAGACGAAAATGATCCGCTCGAATCCGGTATCGAAATCGTCGCTAAGCCGCCCGGTAAACAACTCCAGAGCATCACGCTTCTGAGCGGTGGCGAACGGACGCTGACCGCAACCGCGTTGCTGTTTTCCATTTACATGGTCAAGCCGTCGCCGTTCTGCGTGTTGGACGAATTGGACGCGCCGCTCGACGAATCAAATATCAACCGGTTCATCCGGGTGCTGCAGCGTTTTATTCAGCTGAGCCAGTTCGTAGTCATCACACACAACAAGCGCACCATCGGCATGGCCGATGCGCTTTACGGCATCACGATGGAAGAACACGGCATCAGCAAGGTGGTCAGTGTTAAATTTAGTCCGCGCGAAGAATCGGCTCGTAAGAATGCGGAACAATCCAAAGAGAATCAGGAAGAACGGATTGACGCCGGTGCTATTATCGCAGCTGGTCCGCGTCCGCACGAGGAAGAATTGCGGAACGATTTGCTCAGCGATAAAGAATCCACCGTGGCTGCGATTGCCGATGCGCCGGCGGTGGTGGCGGAAAATGCACCGGTCTTGTCGTCCGTGCCGGCGTCGATTGCGGACGAAGTGAAAGCGGCAGTCGCCGCGGTTTCTGCCGCGAACGAATCCGCGCAAAACGCCACGACCGATGCGGAGCCGACGGTCTAATTGCAGCGTGAACGATTTGACCGGAGTAGAAGAATCAAACTGGCGGCGCGGATTTTGGAGTCTGATTGTCACGCAGTTTCAAGGTGCGTTTTCCGATAATGCGCTAAAAACTCTTGTCACCTTCATCGCACTCGCGGCTGCCACCGGTAGCGCACAACGCCGGGCGGTGGTACCGGTGCTCGGGATTTTATTTTCGCTGCCATTTATTTTATTTTCAATGGCCGGTGGACATATAGCGGACCGGTTCAGTAAGCGCAGCGTCACCATCGGTGTGAAGGTTTTTGAGGTTTTACTGATGCTGTTTACACTCGGCGCGTTTTGGTTTAAAAATGTGCCATTGGCGATGGCGGCGGTCTGCGGGATGGGAATTCACAGCGCGTTTTTCGGGCCATCAAAGTATGGATTGTTGCCGGAGCTCTTACCGGAGAGAAAATTATCGTGGGGAAATGGGATTCTCGAACTCGGCACGTTCACGGCGATTATTACCGGTAGCGCCGCCGGTGGATTGCTCTACAAGATTTTCAAAGGCCGGCAAGAATGTTCTGCATTGGTATTTTTCGCGCTCGCCGGTCTGGGGCTGATTTGCAGTTTTGGCCTGCCGAAGTTGCCAGCGGCGAATCCGACGGAAAAGTTTCGCGTCAATTTTCTTGCCGATTTGTTCCGGCAGATTCAGGAAATTCGCCGCGACCGGGTGCTTTGGCTGGCGATGTTGGGTAATTGTTATTTTTGGTTTGTCGGGATGCTGATGTTGAATAATGCGGTGATTTTTGGAATGGACACTTTACAAGTCGACGAAGTCCAGACCAGTTATCTGCAGGTCGCGCTGGCGCTGGGCATCGGTGCCGGTAGCGTGGCGGCGGGATATTTGTCCGGTGGGAAGATTGAGCCGCGACTCGTGCCGGTGGGCGCGATTGGATTGGCGATTTTTAGCGCGACGTTGGCGCTGCCGGCGCTGACGTACCAAGTGGTATTAATGAATTTGGTGGTGCTCGGATTTTTCGGCGGATTTTTTATCGTACCGGTGGCGGCGCTGATGCAGTACCGGCCGGCGGCCGGTCAAAAAGGCGCGGTGCTCGGAGCTGGTAATTTATTATCGTTTGTCGGGATTGCATTGGTGTCGGGTGTGTTTTGGTTATTGACGTCGGTGGCGGGGTGTTCGCCCCGGCAGATTTTTTTAATTGGCGGTATCTTGTCGGCCTCGGTGACGCCGTTTGCGGTCCGGTTGGCGATGGAGAATTTTGAAACCAGTCGTGAGGCTGAGTAGTGATTTATTTTTCCTGTTGACCAAGTGAGTGGGCTTCCTTAAAGTAAAAATCTTCGATGAGGTATTTATGAACTGGAAACGATTAATAGTTAGCAGCGCGGTGGCGGGGATGTTTTTGGCCACAGTGGGGTTGACGTTCGGCCAGGGACAGAGTGACTTTGAAATCAAAGAGATCCGGCAACAACTTGTTACCGCTCCGACCGGTATCTCAGCCGGAGATTTAGGCGGAACACCGGCGACATTGTGGCGGCAGTGGTTGAAGATTGAGGTGCTTTTTGCCAGCAATCCGACATGGTCAGATGATGTGCAGGTAAAATATTATGTATTGCTAAGCGATTTGAAAGGTGACCGGAAGTTATTTGTCGGCGATGTGACGCACGTGAATGTGTCAAAAGGGAGTCAGCATTACTCGGCAATGTTTATGCATCCCAATGCGGTGCAGCGTTATGGCGGGAAGATTCCGTTGGTAGTGACGGCGCGGATTTTTTACAAAGGCGCGGTTGTCGCGGAAAAGACAATGGCACCAGGGATTTCGGTCATTGAAGGTTGGTGGGATAAATTCTCACCGATTCCAGGTTATTTATTATCACCACAGGAAACACCGTGGGCTCCGGTCGCGAATGATCGCTTTGAGGCCATTAAGGTTAGTCATCCGTAAAATCAAAATTAGCCACGATGCTTGCTTCTGATAAAATCCTCGCGTTAGATATTGGCGCCTCCAGCATCAAAATTGGTGAATTTCAGCTGTCGAAGTCGCATGGATTGCGCTTAGTGAATTTTAACCATACCAATCTCGGTATGGATCCAGAGCACGAGGAAGAGCGGAAGACGGTCATTGTTGCCGCGATTCGACGCATGTTGCAGGAGAAAAACATCAAGTCGCATCGGGTGATGTTCACGGTATCTGGACAATCGGCTTTTACACGGTTTGTTAAGTTGCCACCGGTGGATGAATCAAAAGTCGCGCAAATTATTCAATATGAAGCGCAGCAGAATGTTCCGTTTCCGATTGATGAAGTAATTTGGGATCACCAAGTGCTTGGAAATACCGAGCAGGGCGAGCTTGAGGTCGTGTTGCTAGCTATCAAGAGCGACATCATCGAAGAGTTGAATGCGGGAGTTGAATCGGCTGGGTTACAGACTGAGATTGTGGATGTTGCGCCGATGGCGCTCAGTAATGCAGTGCGCTACAACGAAGGCGAATCCGAAGACTGCACGATGGTAGTGGATATGGGCGCGCGGACCACCAACTTGCTGTTTTTGGAAAAAGGCCGCATTTGGTCTCGTCCGATTCCGATTGCCGGTAATGCGATTACGCAAGCCATTGCGGCCGAATTGAATGTTCCGTTTCTTGAGGCCGAAAAGTTGAAGTGCGCGAAAGGTTTTGTTGCACTGGGTGGCGCATATGAAGAGCCAGCCGACGAACAACAGGCGCGCATTAGTAAAATTATCCGGAATGTAATGACGCGGTTGCATGCTGAAATTACCCGGTCAATTAATTTCTATAAAGGTCAGCAAAACGGAAAAGCCCCAAGTCGGCTGTTGCTCTCCGGTGGCTCTTCAATCATTCCATATACGGATCGCTTCTTCCAAGAAAAGCTCCAGATTCCAGTCGGATTATTTAATCCGTTCCGGAATGTTGAGATTGCGGCGGAGATTTCTCGTGACGAGCTTGCGAAGTGTGCGCATTTCTTCGGTGAAATCGTTGGCCTTGGCCTCCGGCGGGTGACGCATTGCCCACTTGAAGTGAACTTGATTCCGAAGAGCATCCGAGCGCGGAAACAGATGCGCTTGAAGCAGCCATATTTTCTGGGAGCCGCGGCTGCGGTGATGCTCATTCCGCTGTGTTTACTCGCCTATACAAAAAAAACCACCACGTTGAAGGACCGGGAACTTCATGATGTGAGTGAAGAAGTTCAGCGGCTTGGCAAACTTGATCGGGAAGTCCGCAATGAGCAAGCGAAGTTGGATGGGCTGAAAACGAACGCCAAACAAGTAATGGAATTATGGCAGCAGCGTTCGATGTGGCCGGATTTTCTGAATGATTTTAATCAACGCTGGATTAGCAACGTTTGGGTTACCGCCTTCAGTCCAGAAGTGTGTGGCGGCAGTGGTGCGGTCAGTACGCCGGCGTCCGGTGGTGGGCGTCGCGGTGGACGTGGTGGTGGCGAAGTCGCACCGGCGCCAGTCGCAACAACCGCGGTGCCGAGTGCTGGCTGTACGGAAATTCGAATTGAAGGTGCCGGTACCGGTGCAGCCGATGCCTTACGATTGGTGGATGAGTTAGCCAATAATCTTCGCCAGTCACCTTACTTTGATAAAGCAGCTCCTGAAAAAGGCGTCGTCATTGAACGTCCACCGTCGGCGATGACTCGCGAAACCACCTTTACCTTTACCATCCGGGCGCGACTCGCGAAACCGGTGAATATTATTTCCAACTAATATGAATGCACGCTGGTTTCTAAATCATTTAGTTGGCCTCATTGCGGGAGCGGTGTTTGTGGTGCTGCTCGCGGTTATTCTTTGGCTTTATAGCGCCGCGCGAACACAGCAAGCTGTCGTACTGAATGATTTACAGGCACAACAGTCGCAATTACAGATGCTGCATGATGCGAAGATTTTTCCCTCCAAGAAAAACATTGAACAGCTCAAGCGCGACCGTGATAGCGTTCAACAATTGTATGAAGCCATGCGAGGCGCTGCGACTCATCCACTGATGCACGGACGGCCGTTGGCTCGCGATATTGATTTTTCGCAGTTTATGCGCGAGACCGTGAGCCGATTAAGCGCGGCGGCTGCCGAACAACACGTTCGCGTACCGGAAGGTTTTGCATTTGGATTTAGCCGGTATGACGCAAAATTTCCTTGCCGGAATCCTGTTGCGAATGGTGAGGAGTGTGCGCGGTTGTTGGCATTATTGAGTAAACAACTAGTGGCGGTAGAGCAGTTGGCTAATTTGCTGATTTCCAATCGAGTCGAAGAAATTACCGCGATTCAGCGGACCGAAGTTGAACCCGGCGAAGTGAGCGGCGATGCGCTCAATCTGTCGATTCAAGCGGAGCCCAATGCACTTTATCAAACCTATCCATTTGAATTGCGTTTCAGTTGCGACACACCGGTGTTGCGTAATTTTCTTAACAGCCTGATGCAGGCGGATGGATTATTTATTGTCCGGGCGTTAAAGGTTGAGACTGCGGCGGTTCAGCTAAAGGCTACGGATGCAGCAGCGGCTACCAGTGAGACGGAACCGATGGGCGCGCGCCGGAAACGCCGATTGAATGTTACTTTACAAATTGACCTCATTGAATTTACTCCGACAGGAAAGCCAAACGCCGGTCGCGGGTGAGGCTGAGAATACGCTATGGATTTCATCAAAAAGCATTTCGAAAAAATCCTGCTTACCGGAACATTATTAGTACTCATTGGCGTGGCTGGATTTTTGGCGTGGAAAATTGGTCAGCTTAGCGAAGAAGTCAACGCCGGCCAAAAGGGAGCTGAGCGCGAGCGCGGATTCACGATGACACCAACCGGTGCGTATTCAAATGCCATGAACGGTCTCAAAAGTCCGGCAACTTGGCCGTTCAATCCAATGGATCCATTCCATACTGGAATCGAATTTGGTAGCGCGACGGTGTCAACAAACAATCTGGTTAAACCGGGATTAAAACAGCCGTTTGCCCTCGTGAAGATTACGCGCCGCTTTTTCAAATTGATCTTCAAATCCTATGACGGGGAAGGTGAGAATTTTAAGATTAACGAAGGAAAGCGCACATTTATCGTGTCAAAAGTTGGCGACAAGATTTGGTCACCGGTGGATCGGATGGTGAATGGGACCAATGTTGCTTATGATACTGGCTATGTGGTGATTGGATTTACAAATAAGACGCAACATATCGATGTGGCGGGAATTCCCGGAGGACGCCAGCAAGATATTTCAGAATTAACAGTTCAGCGCGGGAACGAGTTGCCGATTGTTTTGGTTAGGAATAAATCGATTGAAGAACGTGAACCGGAGGCAATCGTCACCTGTCTGGCAGATAATCAAAACCTACCGATGCGCAAGGGTCAGCCTATTAATTGTGGTGGGAAGAGCTACAATGTCGTTGACATCGGTTTGCAGCAGGTGGTAATCGTGGATGACCAAACAAAAGAGCAATTCATTCTTTCTAACTAAAAGAACTTACAATTGCCTTAGCTGAGAAATCAAATGGAGAAATGCCTTATGAAGAAGAGTTTGTTGGTATTATTGGGAAGCAGCGTATTATTTTTGACGGTTGCACTCCATGCCGATGTAACACCGGCAATGTCATCCGGTAACTCTGATGCGGCACTCATTGCCAAAGAAGAATCCATCCGCCGGCAGGCAGCGCAGGTGCAAGCGCAGGGCTTAATTGAAGAGGGCTGCAAGCTGATTAAGCAGGGCAAAGCCGAAGCTGCGATTCCAAAATTAGACGAAGCGCGCACTATTTTGCCGCGCTCGAAATCCGCCGAAAATGATTCCAATCGCGCGACCCATGCCTTGAGTGATGCTTATCTCCAACTCGCCAATAGCGCGCTCAAAGTAAAAGATAATCAAAAAGCCATCGAACTCGCCAAAAAATCACTCGAATACGCCCCCGACAACCGGTCCGCTGAGTATGTGATCGTCAAAGCCAAGCGAGTGGAAAGCGCAGCTCCAGTTCCAGTCAAAGTTCCGGCCCCTGATAAGACTCCGGCGTTTCTGACACAACGCGATCAAGTCAAGAAACTCTTCCGGGAAGGGAAAATTTTATTGAGCTCCGGTCAGTACGATGAAGCCGAACGCCGGTTCCAACAAATTCTCCTCATTGATCCTTACAATGCTGATGCGCAGGAAATGCTCCGGATGGTTTCGGTTTCCCGCGAGCCAAGTACGCGCAATGGTGCGGCGGCTTCGCGCACCCGAATGATTTGGCAGGCTGATAATGCGTGGCTGTTACCCACCGGTGGTGAAGTCAAACGTCCCGAAGAGGAAAGCAGTGCGACACGGTTGCAAAGCACTGCGATTAATCAATCCATCATCCAAAAACTAAACAGCATCAAGTTCCCGCAAATTAATTTCCGCGAAGCTTCGTTGGTCGATGTAATTACACATCTAAGCGAACAAAGTCGCAAGCTTGATCCGACCGGCGAAGGTGTCAACTTTGTCTTCGGTCCGGGAGTTGAAGCCACAACGGCTGCGCCCGCCGCTGCCGAAGGTGGCGCTGCGCCAGCTCCGGCGGCCACCGGGAACACAGCCTCGCGTTCCATCTCGCTGAACGTGAATAATATTCCGATGATTGACGCCTTAAAATATATTACGAAGGCGGCAGGTTTGAAATATCGAGTGGAAAGCAGTGCGGTCGTGCTTCTTCCTCCCGATGCGCCAACGGAGGAAATGATCACCAAGACCTATGCAGTTTCGCCAGGCGTCTTCACTAAATATGCGGGAGCACCGGCGGCGGATGCGGCCGGCGGTGGTGGTGGAATCGAAAAAATGGGCAGCGGAAACAGTACGGCAGTTACCACGATTGATCTCCAAGTGGTGTTCAAAGGTGCCGGTGTGGATTTCCCAGCCGGTTCAAGTATTACCTACAATGACCGAACCAGTAAGGTGATTATCCGCAATACACCTGAAAATATTGAGAACTTTGAAAAGATTTTGCCCAGTTTTGATGAACGGCCATCGCAGGTCGAAATTGAAGCCAAGTTTATTGATATTGCCCAGACGGATTTGGATGAGTTGGGCTTTCAATGGGGCGTCGGACAATATAGTACCGGTAGTTTTGGACTAAGCGGAGCAGGCGGAACTCTGACCGGTGGCGGTGGTTCAACACTCAATAACGTCACCGGCGGATTACGTAATGACAGCTCGATACCCGGTAATCCACTTTCAACTTTAATTGGCGGTGCGGCAGCAGCAAGCCCGCAATTGTTTGCGCTGAATGGAATTCTCACTAATCCTCAATTTCAAATGACACTGAGCGCCTTGGCCCAAAAGCAATCCACAGATGTTTTGGAAGCACCGAAGGTCACCACAATTAGCGGTCAAGCCGCTACAATCAAGGTGGTGCAGGAATTCATCTATCCGAGCGATTATACGGCACCGCAAGTCAGTGCCGGTTCAAGCGGTGGCAATGCAGCAATTACTCCGTCTGTTCCGTCGGCTTGGAAAACCAAAGAGGTGGGTGTGGTTCTCAATGTTACGCCGACTGTCAGCGCCGATAAATATACGATTGACCTAGCCCTCAGTCCGCAAACAACGGACTTTCTAGGATTCATTGATTACAGTCCCGGTAATGTTGTGAGTGGGAATGAAACAGTTCCATTCAAAATTCAAATGCCACTATTTGCGACACGGCAGATTACCACTCGCGTAAATATTTGGGACGGACAGACAGTTGTCTTGGGCGGTCTCATCAAAGAAAACGTCCAAAAGATTGATGACAAAGTTCCATTTCTCGGTGACTTGCCAATTTTAGGCCGGTTATTCCAGAGCAAAGTTACCAACAAACAGAAGCAAAATTTGTTGGTCTTCGTAACGGTGCGGTTGATTGGCCCGGATGGCACGCCGATTCACAGAGATGTCGGCCGTGGTGGTGCCCGGTAACCGCCTCAATATTCAGTAGCTTTTTGAGACTGGCGTTATGACTGCGCCACTCTTACTAATCGATGCCTACGCCGTGATTTACCGGGCGTTTTACGGCATTCGCCAGTTAACCAGTCCCACCGGAGAGCCAGTGAATGCCATCTATGGTTTCACCAAGATGCTCCGGAAGTACTTGGCCGAATATCGGCCTACTCATTGCGCCGTTGTTTTTGATTTGGGTGCGCCACATCAGCGATTGGCGGTTTTGCCAAGTTACAAAGCGCAACGCCCACCGACACCACCTGATTTGAAAATGCAGTTGCCGGCGATTCGTGAAATGTTAAGTGCGCTCCGGTTACCAGTGGTGGAATGTGACGGTGAAGAGGCGGATGATGTGATTGCCACTCTCGCGAGTCGCGCAGCACAGGCCGGTCAGTCGGTCTTGATTGTCAGTAATGACAAAGATTTTGCACAATTAGTGAATGACCGGATTTGCCTGCTCCAGTCCGGTAACAAACTGGACACGGTGGTCGATGCGAATGTCGTGCAAACGAAATACAGTGTCCGACCGAATCAGATTATGGATTTATTCAGTCTGATTGGCGACCATGTGGATAACATTCCCGGTGTGCCCGGTGTTGGCGAAAAAACCGCGGCCGATTTACTCCGCCAGTTTGATACCCTTGACGCTTTACTGGTGCGGACTGCCGAAATCGCGCGGCCGAAATTGCGGGAAACGATTCAGACTCACGCTGAGCGGATTCGACAGAACCATCAGCTCATTCAGCTCCGGCAGGATTTGGTTCTACCGGTGGCGTGGGAAGATTTGAAGGCGCAGCCGCCCAACTATCCAGCCTTGCTGGCGGCGGTTCAAGCCCACGGTTTCAAATCCTTACTGAAGGAACTTCAGCACGAAGCCCGGCAAGGCGACGATTTGTTCGCGCAGTTCTGATTACTGTGCGCCGAGCTGGGTGATGACGCTGATCAATGGCATGAACATCGCAATGACGATGGTGCCGACAATGACCGCGAGGAACACAATCATGATGGGTTCCAGCATAGAAGTCAGCGCGGCGACGGCGTTATCGACTTCGTCGTCGTAAACATCGGCAATCTTCATCAACATGTCCGGTAGCGCACCGGTTTCTTCGCCGACTTCCACCATACTGACCACCATCGGCGGAAAAACTTTTGTAGATTGCATCGGTTGTACGATGCGTTCGCCTTCTTTGACGGAGTCGTGGATTTGGCCGACCGCTTTGGCAATCACGGCATTTCCGGAGGTTTCGCGAACGATGTTCAGCGCTTGCAAAATCGGCACGCCGCTGGCGATGAGCGTACCGAGTGTGCGGGTAAAACGCGCGATGCCGACTTTCTGGAGCAGCGATCCGAAAACTGGCGAACTGAGTTTGACCTTGTCCAAAACATACCGGCCTTTGGTGGTTTTGCCCCAAATTTTGATGAAAATAATCAGGCCGACAAGGACACCAATGACAATCAGCGCTTGATCTTTAATCAGATTGCTCGCGCCGATGACGAATTGAGTCAACGCCGGTAAGGGTGCGCCTTGTAAGAGGTCGCGAAAAATTTCTTGGAACTTCGGCACAATGACAATCATCAAGAATGTCATGATTGAGATGGCGACAAAAATTACCACCGACGGATAGACCATTGCGGAGATGACTTTGTTTTTTATTTTCTGAGCTTTTTCTTGGAAGTCAGCTAACCGGGACAAGGTGACATCCAGTACGCCGCCGGCTTCACCCGCGCGAACCATGTTCACAAATAACCGGTTAAAAATTTTCGGATGTTGCGCCATTGCCTCGCTGAAGGTGCTACCGGATTGCACCGAATCCGAAATCGTTGAAATTGCGCGCTGAAGTGCCGGATTCTTTTCGCCTTTTCGTAACACTTCTAATCCGCGCAGAAGTGGTAAGCCGGCATCAATGAGTGTGGCGAGTTGGCGGGTGAAGGCGGTCAGAACTTTAGATTTTACCTTACCGCCGCCGAGCGAAAGTTTCATCTTCTTACCGGCGACTTTGCGAGTTCCGGCGCGGGCGGCCGGTGCGGTCACTGCGGGTTGACCGCCATCTTTACCGGCTTCGACGATACTGGTGGTGAAATATCCCATCTCCCGGAGGCGGCTGTACGCTGTGGTTTGATTTTCACTTTCCAAAGTGCCGGTGACTTCTTTACCTTTGGCATCCATTGCAACGTAATTAAATTTTGGCATAGGTCAGATTTCCTAGGTATATTTTAACACTTCTTCGACTGTGGTAACACCATCCAGAATGCTGCGAATTCCGTCTTCGCGCAAGGTGCGCATGCCTAACTCCAATGCCTTGGCGCGAATCACACCGGCGGGCGCGCGGATGTTAATCAATTCTCGCACTGGTTCGGAAACGATTAACAATTCAAATAAACCTTTGCGGCCTTTGTAACCGGTTTCATTACATTCGACGCAACCTTTGCCGTAATAAAACGGTCGGTCGGTCACATCCGCACGAGTGAGTCCAAGTTCGGCCACCACGGCATCCGTGGGTTCATACGCGACCCGGCAACGTTTGCAAACTGTGCGGACGAGACGCTGCGCAAGAACCGCTTCCAACGTCGAGGAAATCAAAAACGGCTCGACACCCATGTCAATCATGCGGGTGACTGCGCCGGAAGCGTCATTGGTATGCAAGGTAGTGAAAACTAAATGGCCCGTCAGCGATGCTTGAATACTAATTTGCGCAGTTTCCAAATCGCGCATTTCACCGACCATGATGATGTCGGGGTCTTGTCGGAGGAACGCGCGGAGAGCGCGGCCAAAGGTCATCCCAATCGCTTCATTGACCGGCACCTGCATGATGCCTTCGATGTCGTATTCGACTGGGTCTTCGGCAGTCAGAAGTTTGAGATCAATGGTATTAATGCGTTTGAGACATGAATACAAAGTCGTCGTTTTACCGGAACCAGTTGGACCGGTCACAATGAAAATTCCATTAGGAATGTGAATTACCTCGGTCAACTTTTCCATTAAATCCGCCGGCATTCCGAGGCTTTCGAGTTCCAGATTCACCACCGTCCGGTCCAAGACGCGGAGCACGACAGATTCGCCAAATTGGGTCGGCAAAGTTGACACGCGCAAATCCACTTGCCGGCCTGCGACTGGTAATTGAATACGGCCATCTTGCGGTAACCGGCGTTCGGCAATGTTCAGCGCCGACATAACCTTGATGCGCGAAATTACCGGTAGCGCCAAATGTTTCGGCGGCGGTGCCATTTCATAGAGCGCGCCGTCCACGCGATACCGGATTTTGAATTCATCTTCAAATGGTTCGAAATGGATGTCACTGGCCCGGTCTTGAATCGCTTGGAAAAGAATCAGATTCACAAACCGAACAATCGGCGCTTGATTGGCTAAGCTTTCCAGAGCCGCGGCGCCTTGGGCGCCATCACTCTCCGCCGTTTTATCCAGCTCCGATTTAGCGAGCTGGCTTTCCATGTCCTGGAGAACGTCTTTGAGCGAACCGCTTTCTTCGCTGTAATACTTCGCGATGATGCTTTCAATTTGCTTCGGTGGTGCCAGCGTAAGGTGGACATCTTTACCAAGAACAAAGGTCAGCTCTTCTGCCAAGAAAGAATTGTAAGGATCAAGTACGGCGACGGTAATCGAACTAGCGGTCGCTGAAATTGGTACCGCGCCGTACATCCGGGCGGCACTGGACGGCATCAAGCGCAATACCGCCGGTGGGATCTCGATATCTTCGAGCTGCATGAAGTCCATGTTCAAATGCAGCGCGAGTGCTTGCAGCAACTGCTCTTCAGTCATGAAACCGAAATCAACGATGATTTGTGAAAGTGGCTTACCGGTGCGTTCGTGCTCACTTTGAAGCTCGGCCAACTGCGCTTCGCTAACCAACTCCCGGTCGCGCAGTAATTCGGTTAAGATGGCACTTTCACTTTCAAACATGGCTTATTTTCTCCGCCCGGTTTGTTCTTCTTGCAGCTTTGTCACAATCGCCTGCGGATCTTGCGACTTGGTGATCAAGTCACCATAAGTAATCATTCCGCGTTCGTACAGCGACATCAAATTTGAGTCCAAAGTCACCATGCCATACTTCGCACCGGTCTGAATATCCGACGTAATCCGGAAGGTCTTATTATCGCGGATAAGCGCCTGAATTGATGGCGTCGAAATCATGATTTCAAAACCGGCGACGCGCCCCTTCGCATCCGCTCGGACCATCAGCAATTGCGAAATAACCGCGAGAATCGACGACGCCAACTGCGTCCGGATTTGTTCCTGTTGATCAGTCGGGAATGCATCCACAATTCGATCTACCGTGCGCGCCGCACCGGTCGTATGCAAAGTGGCGAAAACCAAGTGGCCGGTTTCTGCCGCTGTGATCGCGGCTTCCATGGTTTCGAGATCGCGCATTTCACCGACGAGCATTACGTCTGGGTCCTGCCGGAGGCCGCGCTTTAACGCCTCGGCAAAACTTGGCACATCCACGCCAATTTCACGTTGGGTAACGATACTTTTCTTGTGTGGATGATAGTATTCCACCGGATCTTCAATCGTGATGATGTGGTGATCGCACTCTTGGTTGATGATGTTAATCATCGAGGCCAAGGTTGTCGTCTTACCGGAACCAGTCGGACCGGTGACCAAAATCAAACCACGTGGTCGGAACAACAAATCTTTGATCGACGGCGGTAAACCAATCTGTTCGAGCGTCAAAAGTTTGTTTGGAATCTGGCGCAAGACAAGACCGTGGTTGCCGCGTTCCTTGAATGCGCTAACCCGAAACCGGGCTTGGTCGCCAAACGCAAAACCAAAATCCGTGCCACCATTTTCACGAACTTTTTGCAGATGCGCGTCGGAGGTAATGGCTTTCATCAGCGACTCCGTGTCTTCCGGTAGCAAGGCCGGCATGTCTAATTGCACCAGCTTGCCGTGCAACCGAATAACCGGCGGTACGCCGACACGGATGTGTAGGTCGGATCCGCCTTCATCCACCATAATCTGCAACAAATCATCCATTGCCACGTTCATGCTCATGCGTTAATTCCTAATTTTCATCGCTCGACGTGATTGAAATGACTTCCTCCGGCGTGCTAACGCCGGCCATGATTTTCCGAACGCCATCTTCGCGGAGTGTGCGCATTCCGAGTTCGCGCGCTTGTGTCCGGAGGACATTTGACGGCACGCGTTCGTAAATTAACCGGCGCATTTCTTCGTCCACAAAAAAGATTTCGTAAATTCCGGTTCGGCCTCGGTAGCCGGTTCGCGAACAATCCGTGCAACCGCGCCCTTTGAAAATCGTCGTCTTTTCCAACTCTGCCGGGTCGATGTTCAACGTCTTCATTTCGTAATCGGTCGGCTTATATGGCTCTTTGCATTTTGGACAAATCCGACGAATCAACCGCTGCGCCATGATTGCGCGCGTTGCCGAAGCGACGAGAAATGGTTTCACGCCAATGTCGATGAGACGGGTGACTGCCGACGGCGCATCGTTGGTGTGCAGTGTCGAAAATACCAAGTGACCGGTGAGCGCGGATTGCACGGCGATGTTGGCGGTTTCCAAATCGCGAATTTCACCAATCATGATGATGTTAGGCGCTTGCCGGAGGATGGATCGCAACGCAGCGGCAAAGGTGAGATTGATGTCGGCGTTGACCTGCACCTGATTGATGCCGGGTAACTGATATTCCACCGGGTCTTCCACGGTGATGATTTTCCGGTCCGGTTTATTAATGGTATTGAGACAGCCGTACAGCGTCGTCGTCTTACCGGAGCCGGTCGGACCGGTAACGAGGAAAATTCCATCCGCCGATGTGATAATTTTGCTGATCAATTCTTGCTGGTCTGAGAAAAATCCTAAATCGCCCAAGCCGAGTAGAAGGCTGCTCTTGTCGAGAATACGCATGACAATGCTTTCGCCGTGATTCGTCGGCAGTGCCGAAACGCGCAAATCCAGCGTCCGTCCCATGACCGGAACCTGAATGCGTCCGTCCTGCGGCACGCGTTTCTCAGCGATGCTCATGTTGGACATGATTTTCAACCGGCTGATGATCGACGGTTGTAATCGCTTCGGCGGGCTATCCACTTCGTGCAGTACACCGTCAATCCGGTACCGGACGCGGAGCCGTTTTTCCAGCGGTTCAATGTGAATATCGCTGGCACGATCCCGGTACGCTTGCATGATGACCAACTGAACGAGCTTGATGATCGGCGCATCGGCTTCGGTCTCGGTGACATCGTCAATTTTCGTTGCCGCCGCCGTTTTGCCCTGCGCTCCGAGGTCAATTTCGCCCTCGGTAATATCTTGCAACATGTTTTCGACGGTATCATCGGTCGTGCCGTAGTACCGGCTCAACGAAGCTTCGATTTCCGGCAGCGTCGCCACCACCGGCTCCACGTTAATCTTGAGAATGTACCGGAGGCTGTCCACCGTATCCACGTCCATCGGATCGCTCACTGCGACGGTCAACGTGTTATCGTGTTTATAGACTGGGACGACTTTGTAACGCCGGGCGACCGACTTCGGCACCATCGCAATGACTTCATCGGGAACGCGGTATTCCGCCAGTTGGATGAAATCCATTCCGAATTGACCGGCGAGCGCCTTGGAAACATCCACGTCGGAAATTTTTCCACCTTTGAGCAAGGCTGCCAAAAGTCCCACACCGCCGAGTTTGGTCAACTCGCGTGCCTTGAGAATGTCGTCTTGCGTGACAAGACCGACATCGTGGAGAATTTGAACTACATATTCGTCTTGGGCTGCCATATCCTTCGCGAGAAAGTAATCTGACTCTACCGCTTGCACCGGAAGGCGTCAAGCGCTGTGCAGTTTTTTTGCAAGAATTTCACCCACCAACTGGGGATTCGCTTTTCCCTTGCTCAACTTCATCACCTGACCGACCAACGCATTCACCGCCGCTTTATTACCGGCCTTGAAATCCGCTACCGACTTCGGATTGCCGGCGATCGCTTGTTCACAAAAAGCTTCCAGCGCACCGGTATCGCTCACCTGCGCCAAACCTTTTTCCTGAATGATAATTGCCGGACTCTTGCCGGTGGTTAGCATCGCCGCAAAAACGTCTTTCCCTTGCTTACCGCTAATCTGACCAGCATCAATCGCCGTTACCAACTCGCCAATCTGTGTCGGCTGAATCGGTGTGGTGGTGATGTCTGAAACGCTCATCATCCAATTCGCCACCGCTTTCGGATTCTTACCAGCCGCTTTCTCGAAAAATTTTGCCAACGCCGCATTCGCCACCAACACCCCGGCGTCATATTCCGGTAAACCGTATTGGTGAATAAACCGTTGTCGCCTTGCCTCCGGTAGCTCTGGCAACAATTTTTGGATTTCCGCCAGCATTGCGTCGCTCACCGTTACCGGCATTAAATCCGGTTCCGGGAAATACCGGTAATCATGCGCGTATTCCTTCGTCCGCATCACAGAGGTCTTACCAGCTTCGTCATCCCACCGGCGTGTTTCCTGAAAGATTTTCTCACCGCGACCGAGTGCCGCAATTTGCCTTGGAATTTCATACTCCAGCGCGCGTTTCACACCGGAAATCGAATTCATATTTTTGATTTCGACTTTCTCGCCAAATTTTTCCTGACCGACCGGTCGCACCGATACATTGCAATCGCAACGCAATTGACCTTTTTCCATGTCGCAATCGCTCACGCCACCGGTAATCAAGATTTCCTTCAGCGCCGTCAGATATGCAAACGCGTCTTCCGGTGAGCGCATCTCCGGCTCGCTGACGATTTCCATCAATGGCGTTCCGGCCCGGTTAAAATCCACGCCGGAGGTTGTGTCGAAATGAAAACTCTTGGCGACATCCTCTTCCAAATGAATCCGCGTCACGCCGAGTTTCTTACCAGAAATCTGCACCGCACCGCCCAGGCATAGCGGCAAATCATATTGTGAAACCTGATAATTCTTCGGCATGTCCGGATAGAAATAGTTTTTTCGGTCCCACTTCGAAAACTGTGTAATTTTGCAGCCAATCATCAAGCCGGACAAAATCGTTTTGCGCACCGCTTCCGCGTTCATCACCGGCAACACACCAGGATAACCGAGGCAAACCGGGCAGACGCGTGTGTTCGGCTCCGCGCCAAATTCCGTCGCGCAACCGCAGAATAATTTGCTCTGCGTCTTGAGCTGCACATGGACTTCTAGGCCGATGACTGCTTCGTAGTTCACAGCGCTGGCCTTTCCTTGTGCCACGGCGTTGACTGTTCGTAAGCGTGTGCCACGCGCAACAGCGTAGTTTCATCGAATGCCTTGCCGATGAGTTGTAATCCAATCGGCAACTTTGGTTGCGCCGTGAAACCGCACGGCAAGCTCAGCCCGCAGTTACCGGCGAGATTCACGCTGATGGTGAAAATATCAGAGAGGTACATTTGCATCGGATCGTCTACGCGCTCACCAATCTTAAATGCCGGCGTCGGTGAAGTCGGCGCGACGATGACATCGCACTTTTGAAAGGCTTGCTCGAAATCACGGCGAATTAACGTTCGCACTTTTTGTGCCTTCAAATAATAGGCATCGTAGTAACCGGCGCTTAGCGCGTATGTGCCGAGAATAATGCGCCGTTTGACTTCCGGACCGAACCCGGCGCCGCGTGTTTTGCTGTAAGTTTCTAGCACGTCAGCACCGCGAACCCGCGCGCCGTACCGGACACCGTCGAACCGCGCGAGATTCGCACTCGCTTCGGCGGTCGCGATCAAATAATAAACCGCCACCGCGTAATCGGTGTGCGGCAATGAAATTTCCACCACTTCTGCGCCGAGCGATTCAAGTTGCCGGATCGCGGCGCGCACTGCCGCCTCGACTTCCCGGTCCATGCCGGCGATAAAATATTCTTTCGGCAAACCGATGCGCAAACCTTTCACACCGGCGGTAAGTTTCTCCCGGTAATCCGGTACCGGTGCCGGAATGCTGGTCGAATCCAGCGGATCGTGACCGGCAATCACGCTGAGCATTAGCGCGGCATCTTCAACAGTTTTTGTAAACGGCCCAATTTGATCGAGTGACGACGCGAATGCCACGAGGCCGTACCGGGAGACAAGACCGTAAGTTGGTTTCAAGCCAACACAGCCGGTGAGTGCTGCCGGTTGCCGGATTGAACCACCGGTATCACTGCCGAGTGACGCAATCGCTTCGTGACCGGCGACCGCCGCCGCGCTACCACCACTGGAACCACCGGGAATGCGTTCCAAATCCCACGGATTGCGAGTGATGCCCCACGACGAATTTTCCGTCGAACTGCCCATGGCAAATTCGTCCATGTTGGTGCGTCCCAGCAAAATTGCGCCGGCGTTGCGGAGTTGTCGGATGACGGTGGCGTCATAAACGGAAGTATGACCGTGTAAAATTTTTGAGGCGCAAGTGCAAGGCTGACCGGTGACGTTGAGGACATCCTTGATTGCGACCGGTATTCCACCTAGTGGTTTGGTCAAGTCGGCTGTGTCGGCTTGTGCAAGCGCATCGTCGGGATTCAGCCAGAGGTAAGCTTTGAGTTTACCGTCCACGGCCTGAATCCGGTCGAGCATGGCTTGCGTGAGTTGCCGGGCGGAAATTTCGCCGCGCTGAAGTTTAGCGCGCAAGCCGGTAATGGTGTTGATGTGTAAGCTCATTCGACAATCTTCGGCATGATAATGAGGCCGCGAGCAGATTCGGGAGCATTTTTGAGAACCAGCGCCGGGTCGATGGATGGACGCGACTCATCAGGCCGGAGCACGTTTGTCAGCGGAACAGCGTGAGCGGTTGGTTCGACACCGGTGACATCCACTTCGCCAAGTTTGGCGACGTAGGCGAGCATGTCTTTGAGCTGCGCCGCAAATTTTGTTTTCTCGGCGTCGGTCAACTCGAGACGTGCCAAGTGCGCGACGTGGTCGATATTAATTCGATTGGTGTCTTCCGGCATGACGGCGGAGTGTAGAGGGCGCAGCGAGTTGGCTCAAGAAAAATTGCCGGGAAGATTTTACTCGGCGAATGCGCCGTAGCCGAAGAATAGTGAGCTGGGTTGTTTGAAGCCGGGAAGATTGACATACGCTTGGGCAAGGAGATGCCGGCCGGTATCGAGCTTGGCGAGCGCTTCGTTGGCGGCATCCCGGACTACGCTGCTGCGGTCGGTAAGTGCTTGGCGTAAGAGCGGGGAGGCCAGCGGATCACCAAGTCTGCCAAGTGCCCAGATGATAGCGCCGCGGACATTGCATTGCAGGTCGTAGGTTTGGTGCAACATGCCGGAAGCTGCCCGGTCGCTGATGACGACTTGGTTGAGGTAATCAGTTTCGAATGGTGCGGCGGTATAAAAATCTTTTATCAATGCGAGAAGTGGGCCGAGCGCTCGGCGATCACCAATCTGACCGAGTGCATAAGCGGAGACGGCAAGTAGGCGAGCGTCTTTCGCTTGTAGGCCGTTTTCAATAATCGGCACAACGGCTTCGCTAGCATGCCAATCGCCTAAAATTTTGATGGCTTCGGCTTTTTGGGCTACTAATTCTAGGCCAGACAGTACCGGTGAGAGCGGGCGGCTCGTCCCGATTACTAGACCGTGACCTTCGATTTGTCGAGCGCCGGTGGATTCACCTCCCGGAGTTTGGCGAGTCAGGACATCCACCAATGAACCAATGGCACTGCGGTCGCCAATTTTGCCGAGTGCTTCAACAGCGGCGCTGCGCACGTACCGGTTTTCATCGAAGATGAGCGTGGCAATTTTGTTTGCAAAGCGTTTTTCACACAGCTCACCAAAAAAACGTGCAGTTGCTGCACGCACATGCGGATCGGCGTGGACTAGCTTTTCAGTCAGGCGATCCGCTTGCACGTATTGGCGAAGTTTGCACAGCGCGGTCACAGCGGCGAGTTGCACGCTGTCGACTGGATCGCCTAATGTGCCGATCACAGCGGCGACTTCATTGGCTCCGCCAATCTTACCGAAAATTTCGATGATATGCTGACGGACTTCAGGATTGGTATGATGGGTAGAGGTGGCTAAGAGCGGCAGAATGGATTTAAGTCGTAAGCCTAAGATGGCCTGCGTGGCGTAGGTTGCCAAACTCCGGTTATTACCGGTCAAAACACGAACTAATCCGTTGAGTGCGCGTTCGTCATCCGCCAATCCTAATTCTTGGAGAGCAAAAATAAAGGCAAGATCATCGGATTTTAATTTTGCAAAAATCGCATCGGTGGTAGCGGTTCGATCGGCTTGGAGTTTTTGCACAAGTGCCGCTAATGCTTTTGCGGCTGCTGCCCGCGTTTGCCAGTCCGGATCATCAAGCGCAGTGATTAATGGAGTCACGGTCGCGCTGTTGCCGAGTTTACTAAGAACAGTGGCTGTCGTGCGTCGAATGCGTGCACTGGAATCTTGAAGCCGCTGGCTCAAGGCAGTTAATGCACGCTGACTTCCGCACGAACCGAGCGCAGTCACTGCCTGCCAGCGGACTAAATCATCGGAATCCGAAAGCGCTGTGATTAGGTCGGATTCCACAGATGGATTGTGAAGGCGCGCCAAGGTTTCGGCAGTCAGACGGCGCACATTGGCTCGCGGGTCTTTTAACCCAGATACATCGGGAGTGACCGGTGTTGACTCGTTTAACCGACCGATGGCCCAGACTGCCATCATGCGGACGGCTTCGTTGTCGTCGAGTAGTAAATTCCACAATATCTTTGCGCCATCAGGCATTCCTAGTGGAGCTAATAGTTGTGCCGCAATCATGCGGACTTCAGAGTTTTTATCAGTCGCCAACACTGTCAAGCTTGTGAGGGAATCGCTAGGTTGGGTAAGTTGCGCCTCAACAATACTAACGGCAGGAGTGGAATAGGATTGTTTGGAAAATAAATCTTTAGCTACCGTCTTTAAGTCAGACGAAAGCTGCTCGGCTTTACAATTCCAAACTACGCTGGGCAACAAGACCCAAATATACAGCCAGTGTTTCATAAAACTCCACACTGCGGCGGACTTCATGGCCCGCAACTGCAGCCTATGCTGCATCACTACAATTTCAGTCTAGTCACGTTAAATTGAAATGCAAGCGATTTTTTTAACCGTATCAAGCCGGTTGTTTTGTACGCAATTTGACTTTTTCCTTGCCGGGACGAGTTAGATGGCGATATTTGATTCTATGGACACTCCAGCATCTCCACTAACGACCCAACCGCAGGGTCCCGGTGTCCGTCAACTGATAATTGTTGTTGTCATTCTTGTTGTTGGCCTTGTGCTCACCACGTTAACGGCAGATGTAACGCGTGGCGGTGAGCCTGGAATCCGGTTAATCAATGATCATCCATTTTTGCCAGAGATCGCCGGTGCGTGGAAAGGAAGTGCGCAGAGCGGGTTGACCGAAGACGAACGCGCTGTTTTGCCTCCCGACACTGAAAAAGCTGCTCGAATTTACACCAACGCCACCGGCCAAGCGGTTTTCTGTTCCATTGTCTTAGCTGGTCGCGATGTTACTAGTATTCATCGTCCGGAAGTGTGTCTCACCGGCCAAGGTTGGAAATTGAATCCCGCCCAAACCGAACGAATTAACACACCAGCCGCTCCCGGTGGCGTCCTCCGCGTGTCGCGCATGAATGCCAGCAACACGATCCAATTAAAAAATGAGCATTCCGCACAGGTCTATGCCGTCTTCGCTTACTGGTTTATTGGTCATGCGCGAACGACTCCGTATCACTGGCAGCGGATTTGGTGGACAACTCTAGATCGTGTTTTTCACAATCGTAATCACCGGTGGGCCTACTTTTTATTAGATTCAATCGTTTCCCCAGAGCGTGCGGCGACTGATCCGCAAGCGGGTCAAGAGGAGAGTATGCAATTGCTCCGGCAATTCATTCAGGGTGTTTATCCACAACTGACCGCCAATTAATCTTATGACAAAACCAAAACTAACCTCCGTCGTCACCGGCGGTGCTGGCTTTCTCGGTTCGCATCTCAGTGACCGGTTGCTTGCCGAAGGCCATCGCGTCATCGTCCTTGATAATCTGCTCACCGGTAGCATGGATAACATCGCCCATCTCGCCGGCAACCCAGATTTTGAATTCATCAAACACAACGTCACCACCGCCATTCGTGTTCCTGGTCCGGTGGATTACATTTTCCATTTCGCCTCACCGGCGAGTCCCATTGACTATCTGGAATTACCAATTCAAACTCTGAAAGTTGGTTCGCTCGGCACGCTTAACTGCCTCGGTCTTGCTAAAGCCAAGAATGCCAAATTCCTCACCGCTTCCACGAGCGAATGTTATGGCGACCCGCTCCAGCATCCACAAACCGAAGAATACTGGGGCAATGTCAATCCTATTGGTCCGCGTGGTGTTTATGATGAGGCTAAGCGTTTTGCCGAAGCTATGACCATGGCCTACCACCGGTACCATCACATCGACACAAAGATTGTTCGCATCTTCAACACCTACGGCCCGCGCATGCGTCTCCGCGATGGCCGGGTCGTGCCGGCGTTTATCGGTCAGGCGTTGAAAGGTGAATCGCTCACCATCTTCGGCGAAGGCCAACAGACTCGGAGCTTCTGTTTTTGCAGCGACCTCATCGACGGTATTTACCGGCTTTCGCAAGGCAACTATCACGAGCCAGTCAACATTGGCAATCCCACCGAATTCACAATCTTAGAGTTTGGCAAACTGGTATTGAAGCTCACCGGTAGCAAAAGTCAGATGGTTTACAAACCGCTGCCGCAGGACGATCCGAAACAACGGCGGCCCGACATCACGAAAGCCCGGAAGCTTCTCGGTTGGGAACCGAAAATAGATTTGGAAACCGGCCTGCGCCGCACCATCGATTACTTCCGCGACAAAGTCTGATTTCCAAATTCCCGACCGGCATGATACATCGCTTCGGTGTTCGCCAGCGGTGTGAGCGGTGCGAGATTGTTGCCTTCGCGCAGAACGAATAGTCCGCCGTCATCGAGCACGCCGGTTTGCAAAATCCGTCGGACTTCTTCGCGAATCGCCACCGGAGTCGCTGTGCGCAGAAACTCAATATGTGGACCGCCATGGATTTGAACCTTCGGTCCGAGTTCCTGCCGCAATGCGCCAAAATTCACAGGAAAACCGGTGTCAAAACTCTGGATATTCAACTCATCACGGAGCGTTTTGAAGTGCCGGGTCGAGTCACCGCAGAGGTGAATGAAGCGGCCTTGACTGGTTGCAAATTTGTCATAGATACGCCGGTGAAATGGCAATACGTGCTCCCGATACATCGGCGTTGAAATCATCGCAATGCTATCATCAGCAAACCAGAACCAATCTTGTGGAATAGGAATTCCGCCGAGTTTGCGCCACGCAGTTATGCGAACGATTGTGGCTTCGGTAATGAAATCCAGTAGCTGGTGAAGACGTTCGGGTTCGGCAGCAATGGCCTCACAAACAAAAGTGGGACCAAATAAATTGCACGCTACTGTGAACGGGCCATCCGTACCAGCCCCGCCTCCCGGAATCCCGATTCGAATAGGGCGGCCGAGATAAGTCTCCTTCGCTGCGCGTTGGCAAAAGTGTTGATAGTATTCCAGTACCTGCGCCATCAAACCGCCGAATGGGTCCGGAACACCTTTTTCCATCACGCGCTCCGGTGCGTCAGCAAAATCCGGCAAGGTATCAGGAACTTGGCCGTCAAAATAGTGGATGGCGCAACCCAGCCATGCAGCTTCATAGTAATTTTGAAAATCGGGAGCAAAATCCCATCGTTCCGGTAGCCCAAGCTCGGCATCTTGCAGGAGATTAAATCGGCTCCAGCGTTGAAAGCGTAAGAGAGCGTCAAACATAACGTCTGGATTTTCTGAGTAGGCTTGGAAGGTTAGTCGCTCCGGATTGGCGGCGGGATCGAACATAAAATAGCGTGTATTGGTACCAAGAACGATGGGTACCCGCGTTGGTTCACCACGACGGAAAGAATCCCAAACGAGGCGCTGTTCGGCGTTGTGTTTCGCGAAATCAAAATTGGCGAGACGATCCGGTACGAGATTTTTCATAATGCTTTGTACATATAAGAACTGGTTTGATTTGGCTTTCCATCCGGTGTCACGATACAATTTCAAACATGAGTCGGTCGCGTGATTTCTTTAATTGTCGGCGTTTAGAGATGATGCCAGAACAGACTGGCGTGCCGAGTCTTCTCATGTTGGGGCGCTATAATCATCTCAGCGCACGGGCCGGTTTGAGCCGGCACGCACACTCCGGTGCAATCGAAATCTGTTTCCTCGTCAAAGGCCGGCAAACCTACGAAGTCAACGGTCACCAATATCAGTTACGAGGTGGCGACGTGTTTTTCACGCGACCGAATGAGATGCATAGTACCGGTCGTTTACCAGAAGAGAAGGGCGTGCTCTACTGGCTTATCTTACGAGTGCCGCGTGGACGGCAAGCGTTCCTAGGTTTACCGCCCACGCAGGGACGGGCGTTAATCAACGAGCTATTACACCTCCGGTCACGTCATTTCCGTGGCGTTTGGTCGATGAAGACTTTGCTTGATGAATGTATGGTCGCCTGCCACGATCTCCGTTCGCCATTACGCGAGACGCTGATTGCGAATCGAATCTGTGCATTTCTACTTCACATGGTTGCCGGCGGCCAGAAAGTCTTAGGTCTCGATTCGTCGGTTTCACTGCATAATATAGTCGAATACATTGCGCAGCATCTGACAGAAACGCTGACAATTCGAGACTTAGCAGCACAAGCTGGTTTGTCCGTATCGCGTTTCAAGATTCGATTCAAAGCAGAGCTCGGTGTGCCACCGGCGGAATTCATTTTGCGAGCGAAGATTGACGAAGCACAGCACCGGCTCGCGCGCGGCGGTCAAACTGTGACTGAGATTGCGTATGCGTTAGGTTTCCCGAGTTCGCAGTATTTCGCCACAGTTTTCAAGCGCTTTACTGGCCAGCACCCGAGTGCGCAATTACCTCGGAAAAAAATAAGAAGATAATGCAGTCCGCTGGTTTACACGGTGCGTTTCTTTTGAAAACGTCGGACGACTAGAAGTCCGAGACCGCCTAAACCAAGCAAACCGGCAAGACCGGGCTCCGGCACGGCGGCCACTGTCGGTTGGTAGGTATATTGCAGATTAACCGTGACATCTGCCTTTGAATAGGTGCCAAACCAAACCCCATTCAAGCTGGTCGCTTGGATGGTCGCAAAGGCATTCGCGTTTGCAGTGAACCGATCTTGACCGAGGCCGGTAAATGCGGCCAAGTTCGCGGGTGAGTTGTAGGCAAATGTCTGTGTTTGGGTGGTGTTGATGCCTTGAAAACTTGCGCCGGAAGTGCCGGCATAGTCCAAAATCCCATCAAATGACGGTAGCACCGGTACTTGGAATGAATTAGTCGTAGAAGCAGACATGGTTAGATAATTCGCCGCGCCTTGCGTGACGTTCAAGCTCTGATCTAGAACATATTTCATCGTGCCAGCTTGCGATGGGTGGGAGTTTCCGTTTTCATATTCTCCACCGCCGACTAACTGGCCGGTGACAGTCAGTTGCACGCCTTCCAGTTGCCCCAGCGTCGGATCGAAAAATGGCAAGAGTAAATCTTTGCTAAAATCGGTGTAGGAGAGCGTTGTGGTCGCCGAAACGTCAAGGATGGCCGCCGGAGACACAACCGCGCTAATTAGCCACACCAACAGGCTAATTAACCAAGTGCTACTTATTAAAAATGGATTCTTGTGATTCATCGAAAAACGGTTAACGGAAAACCAAACATGAGTGAAATCAAACGTGGATAAGAAATTCCTAACGAGGGAAGCTACCAGAACAAATCAGCCTGAATTTGTTCTACGCCTAAACAATAGCATGCCGAGTCTAACCGTCAATAATTATCGCTGAATCATAATTCGGACTCGACATCACCGGTAATTTTGCCATAACAGACGCGTCGCAGAAAGGGCCATACATTATGAATTACAAAGTTACTGTCTTCGGTGCCGGCTTTGTCGGCGCCACCACCGCACAACGGATTGCCGAAAAAGAAATCGCCGATGTCACGATGATTGACATCGTCGAAGGTCTGCCGCAAGGCAAGGCACTCGACATGATGGAATCCGCCATGCTCGAAGGTTTCGATGCCAAGGTCACCGGCTCCAATAATTCCGCCGACGTCAAAGGCAGTGATGTTGTTGTCGTTACCAGCGGCGTTGCCCGCAAGCCCGGCATGAGTCGTGACGATTTGCTGAAGATTAACGCCGGTATCGTTGGTAGCGTCGCGGACGCAATCAAAACCAATGCACCGAATGCCATTGTCATCATCGTCAGCAACCCGCTCGATGTAATGACGTATCTCGCCGGTGTCAAACTTGGTTTCGCCAAAAACAAAGTCATGGGCATGGCCGGTGTTCTCGACAGCGCGCGCTTCCGGTGCTTCCTCGCCCAAGAACTCGGTGTCAGCATGCGCGATGTCGATGCGATGGTTCTCGGCGGCCACGGCGACGACATGGTTCCGCTCGTCCGGTACGCCACCATTGCCGGTATCAAAGTCGAAGATTTGATTCCGAAAGACAAACTCGATGCGATGGTTACCCGGACTCGCAATGGCGGCATTGAAATTGTGAATCTCTTGAAGACCGGTAGCGCCTACTACGCGCCGTCAGCCTCGGTTGTCGAAATGGTTCGCGCCATCCTGCATGACGAAAAACGCGTATTACCGGTTGCCGCGTGGTGTACCGGCCAATACGGTGTCAAAGATATGTTCGTCGGCGTTCCGGCGGTGCTCGGCAAAAACGGCGTCGAGAAAATCATCGAACTGAAATTGACCACCGATGAACTCGGTCAGTTGAAGAAATCCGCCGATCACGTTCTCGAAAACGTCAAGAAATTGAATCTGTAACTGAAGCTACTTCAGCGGATGCGCGCCGAGCGTGCCGATGAGTTGCTGCCGGTAAGTTGCAGATTGTACTGACTGCAATCGTTGGCGTGCAGTCTTCAGCCGGGTGTTGATATCGAGGCGGGTCGCTTCTTCGGCGTAACCGGGCTTCTGGGAAAATCGTTCCAAGGCTGTAATGTGTCGTTGCCAGAGTTGCGTATCGAGTTTTTGCTGGGCGGCAATCCGCGCGGTGTACCAATCGCTGGCCAACAGGTTTTCGCGTGTGAACAGCGCTCGCAGTTCTGGGTGCCGGAGGTCGCGACCTTCATATTGGTCATCGCGCATAATGTGCAACAGCGCCCGCAATGGTGGGCATGCCTCCTGAATACTGTCGTCGTTGAAATAAGCCTGTGCCACCCGGCGCTGGGTTTCGAGAATGTTATCCATTCCGTCAGCAAAAATATCTGGGTCTTGTAGTTCGGGGCGCAACATTTTCGGTGTAAACACAAGATGCGGGTGGTGAAAGACGCGCCCGAAAAACGCGAGGACAAATTTCATTGTAATCCGCCAACCGAGCCGGCTGGCGAGAACGGGGTGACCGCCGTTATCAAAATCTTGACAACGTTCCAGATAGCCATTCGCAATCAGAAAATCCGGCGCCCGCTCTTCGACGTTCATGCGACTCCAGATTTCTGGTGCAAGCAAGCTGATATCGTGATCTACCCGAAACTGCGGACCGACGTAGCCGGCGGCGGTGATAAACACCGGCGTGCCGGTCAGCAGTACCGAGACCAGTGCATTGTTTAAGTCAATAATCGGCGGTAGCGCATTGAACGGACCTTTGGTCAACGCGCCTTCTGACCCAGCGCCGGTCGTCGATGGAGATTTACCGGTCATGCTACAAATAAATTCCATGAACAGTTCCGGTACTTCGAGATAATGAATCGGATTGAAAACGGCGAGTGAGCGAATCCGCGCCGTGGGTTCCGGTGGATTATTCCGTCGGCCTGGCAGAACGGCATTGACCGGCGTGTGGAGCGGTTCGTTCATTGGACAACGCCGCCGGAGGCGGGTTGCAATTTCAGCAAGATAAACATCTCGTTCATGGAGCAAATCTGAGCGAGTCTGGAGGTAGCGGGGATTTTTTGATGGCTTGCCATTCACTAGTCGCGGGTGTGCAGAAGAAACGATAAAGGCCGGTGTGTTCGCAGCCGCAAACTCACGAATCATTTTTTGCATCGGCTCGGTGTATTGATCAAAACCGATAGAATCCTCAATTAAGTCTTGAGCTTGCGCGCGGGAAAGCGGCTCGTAATTCGAAAAGAAATTACCGGGCTTGGAAAAATCCGCTTCGGTTTGTTTGTCGTAACCGCGATGAATCGCATCGTCGGGTCGCTGAAACAGCCGGTACTCGCAATTCTGGACGAACTTCACCGACGCATTTGCGTAATCAGGGTTGAGCTTTGCCAGACTTTCGGTCGGCACAATGACTGACGCGGTGATGTCATCTTCCACTTGAATTTTTCGGGCGGGATGAAAATCCTTGCGCAGACCAAATGTCCGCCAAGCACCATTCGATTCGTAGCCGACCCGCATGTAATTCGCAATGAGCCGGCGGCCTTGAAATTTCAGTTCGTTGCCGGGCTTCCCATTAATCGTGTCCACGCTGAAATGTTCGCGCCAATTGTCGCCCATTTCTGGCTTGTAGTAACGCTTCACGACGAAGACGAGTTCCTTCACATATTGCGGAATCGCCTCCAACCGTGCGTTGTATTCCGGCGTGTATTCCTCCGCCGGTGTCAGCAATTTAATCACTGAACCAAGCGACCGTTCGCTGCTGAGAATCGGGCGACTATCGCCCTTCTGTCGGGTCGGGTCGCGAAACCGGCCTGAATAGTCATGCCGGAGGATACGACTGACGAGATCAAATTCCCGGTTGAAATCCGCAATGAAAACTGGACCTTGGATGATTGCATCCGAAATCGGCTTGGAAATTTCCGACTTGCCACCACCGGAGACAGTGGAGGGCTTATGACACAACGTTGGCTCAGCCACCGTTCCTAACAATCGCCACGAACGACCGCCGGGCTGTTTCTCCATCTGCACCAGATAACCAGAGGGCCGGACATATTTTTTTTCCGGCAGCAATTTAATATTCCCGGTTTCCCAGCTCACCGTTTGCTTCAACAAATCAAATCGTGCTGCCGCCGGCACGTAAATAATTTCCGGGTAACGCTTGTCAACTGCGTAGCCTTCCGACTGCATCACCATAATCTCGCCGAAAAGCTGAACCATTTCCTCGAAGCTGTAGCCCAACTGCGGCATGTGCGATTCACCAATCAATTCCTCGCCGAGATCGTAGCTTGGATAGACCAATGCACCGCCGGAGTGTTCCTCCTCGCACAAACCTGCCAGATTGGCCGCATAACTAATCTGCGTCTTCACTTCCTTCTTGCAGTAACCAAAATAATTGTCCGCAATCACCGTCACAATCACACCACGCGCATCGCGACAGGTCACCTTGAATGCCTGCCCGTCGTTATAAAGTTCTCCGGCTTCCCGCCAACACATCCCATCGCGCCGTTGCCGTTCCGTCGCCGCATCCCACGCCGGCAATCCGACCGCCTGCTTGGTCAGCTTCGTCAAATGCGGTGCCAAAATCACGCAGCCGGTATGTCCCGACCAATGCTCCACATCCAATGCCGCGTCATCCTCCGGTAAGAACGGATCACCGGCGTTACCAAAAATACTCTCCACGAAATCCAGATTGCTCACCAAACTTCCCGGAGCAAAAAACCGGATTTCCATCGACTTTTGCTCTGTAAATCCCGGCACCGCTGGACACACAATCGGCCGTAATAATAGGGAAACGAAACATTCCGCTGCCGGCGCAAATGGCAATTGCAATAACTGCTGCGGTGGCAACAGCGCCAGCCGGAGTAACTCGCCAAATACCGCTTGCGGCACTGCACGTTTGTCATCTGGAATCTGTAAACCACCCTCGGCGATATGAAAAATTCCCTGCGTCGTTCGTCGGTCGCTTTTCGGATTGTGCAAGATGCCTTGTTGCACCCGGTACGACGTGCCGTACTCGGACTTAAACTCATCGCGATCCATCGGCAGCGATAGCACTCGCGCTAAACCATACCGGTCCAAGACGAATGTACGGGCGGGTAGTTTGACGGCGAGACCGAGCGCGTTCAAATAATTCTGAATCCGTTGGTCCGCCGGCGAAAGGTAATCCGCCAAGAGTCGATCCGTCTCATGCTGATGCAACAGCAACGCACTCGTCAGATCGTCAATCTCCGGGTACTCGCCCACGCCGGTCGGCAAGCCGAGCAATGCCAGTTTGAGGTGCAGATACCGGAGCGTCTTGAAATCAGAAAAATTCTCGCGTCCTAATCCAATGGCATCATTTTTTTGCATAGGATTTAGAGTCCGGCACCATCTAGTTCGAGCCGCAAGGCAGCGAGCGATTGATTAATATCGCGAATAAAAACCCAAAGTGATCCGCCCAGACTTGCGACGCAGAGAATAAACAAAACGCCAATAACTGGTGCGCTATCAAGTCGCAACAGCGCTGACAAAAATAATCCCACAATCAGCGCAACTGCTAGCAACGCGCTGCCGCCGGCCAAAGTGATTGCCAGTCGAATCAGTTTTGCGCGCCGCCAAAGAATGCGTAGTTGCGCCTGATTTTTGACGCGAATCGCCTCCGGCTTGGACGGTAAATCATTCGCCAAAATCCGTGCCCGATCAATCGCGCGTCCGAGCCGATTCGTCATCGTGAGCAGTAGTAGGCCGGTGCCGGAGATTAAAATCGCCGGACCAATTGCTGTTTGTAAAACAGGGATAATTTCAGAAATCGATGTCATTTGGATTCTCGTGTTTTTGTATTCTTCTCACTAAACTCGCAATCGCGCAACTAGAGAACTGATGTTATAGTTTTGCGCTCATTTTGAATAGCAACAATCTGTTGGCGAACGCGCTAAAGTCTCCGGTGATACCCCTCATCCGCCGGCGGCTGGAGGTGGGGGATTTTTTGTCTCTAAATTCCCTCGCCGATGCCGGTAAGCCGTTTGCCGTCGCCTTGCTCTCGCAGATTTCACATCGGCCGGTGCTCGTTGTCACCGATGGTTTGAAATCGCAGGAAACATTTTTCAACGATCTCCAAACTTTCCTACCGGCGGCGCAATTCTATCCCGCGTGGGAAACTTTGCCGCATGAAGATAAACTTCCGCACGCCGATACAATCGCTGACCGACTAAAGGCACTCGGTAAGCTCGACGCGTCAGTCACCGTTGCTTCTGTACAAGCTTTGATGCAGCGCACATTCTCCGGTGGTCAACTTGCCGCGCTGAAACTCTCACTTACGCTCGGCCAACGTCTCGATCTCCAAGATTTTTCCGACCGGCTCACCGAACTCGGTTATCAACCAGAATTTCAAGTCAATGAACGCGGCGACATGGCGGTGCGCGGCGGAATTGTGGATTTTTTTCCGCTCGACCGCGACTTACCGGTGCGCGTGGAACTGGCCGGTGACGAAATCGAATCCATTCGCAGCTTCGATCCGGTCTCGCAGCAATCCAAAGATAAGCTCGAATCACTCATCGTCACGCCGGCCGGTGAACTCGGTTTGCTAAAAAAGTCAGTCGAGACAACCACGCCGCTGGTAGATTTGTTGCCACGCAATGCATTGCTTGTTCTGAATGAGCCGGACGATTTGTTGCTCGCTGCCGACCAATATGCGCGGCAGATACCGGAAGGCGACCGTTTTTTTGTGCCGTGGCAACACACACTCGTCGCCGGCTTGCCGACTGTTCAACTAACCGAAGCGATTGCACTCGAACCTCCGGAGAATTATGTGAACCTCCGGTTGTCATCGCTCGATGCGTTCCGGCCGCTCGACACGCGCGCCCCGGCGCCGGAACTTGCTGAGACCATGCGCCAGCAATTCTTCGGTCAGATGGAACGTTGGCTCGCAGAAGGTTACCGGTTGCATGTGTTGTGCAGTACGGACGGAGAGCGCCAGCGGTTTGAAGAATTATGGTGCGAAGGCCGTGGATCGCTGCCGGCAACCATTGCCTATCTGAGTCGCGGTTTCATTTGGCCGGAGGCGAAACTGGCGGTCGTCACGGATTCGGAAATTTTCGGTCGCTACAAGCCGGCGCGTCCGCGACAGAAATTGCATGCCGCTTCATCGCCGGTGGCAGATTGGACGGAACTAGAACCCGGCGATTACGTCGTTCACATTCAACATGGCATCGGAAAATATCTCGGACTGAAATCGCTGGAAGTCAGTGGCACCCGGCAGGAAGCGCTCGCCATCGAATATGCGAACGAGACTCGGCTGTACGTGCCGGTGGATCAAGCGCATCTCGTAAGTAAATATGTCGGCGCCGGTAAGCGCGCGCCGAAGCTGCACGAAATTGGCGGGACGTTATGGCAACGACAGAAGTTTTCCGCGGAACGCGCCATCATGGATTTGGCCAGCGAGTTGCTCGAAATCCACGCGGCGCGGGCGACACTGGAAGGACACGCATTTCAACCGGACACCCCGTGGCAACGCGAGTTTGAAGCGGCGTTTCCCTATGATGAAACGCCGGATCAACTCACGTCCATCGAGGAAATGAAAGCCGACATGGAGGCGAAGAAACCGATGGACCGGCTGGTTTGCGGCGATGTCGGCTACGGCAAAACTGAGGTGGCGATTCGCGCGGCGTTCAAGGCGGTGATGGACGGAATGCAGGTCGCGGTGTTGTGTCCGACGACGGTGTTGGCGGAACAGCACTGGAATACATTCCGTGAGCGCATGGCCGGTTATCCGATTTCAGTGGAGATGCTCTCGCGGTTCCGCACGCCGGCAGAATCGAAAAAAGTCGTGGCGCTGCTGGCCGAAGGTGGCGTGGATATTGTCATCGGTACACACCGGTTGCTCAGTGGCGATGTGACATTCAAGAATCTCGGACTCGTGGTCATCGACGAAGAACAACGCTTCGGCGTGTTGCACAAGGAGAAATTCAAACAACTCCGGAAACTCGTGGACGTGATGACGCTTAGCGCGACGCCGATTCCGCGCACGCTTTACATGGCGCTCACCGGTGCTCGTGACATGAGTACCATCGAAACGCCGCCGGTGGATCGTTTACCAGTGGAAACCATCATCGCGCCGTACGACGAACGCCTTATCAAGCAAGCCATCCAGCGCGAAATCAATCGCGGTGGCCAAGTTTATTTTCTCCACAATCGCGTGCAGAGTATCGAAATCGTGGCTGACCGACTGCGGCAAATGTTTGAGGATATTTCCATTGATGTTGGTCACGGCCAGATGGGTGACGACGAACTCGAAACCGTCATGCACCGGTTCGTGAAAGGTCACACCGACGTGCTGGTTTGCACGACAATTATCGAGAGCGGCCTCGATATTCCGAATGCCAACACCATCATCATCGACCGGGCTGACCGGTTCGGTCTTGCCGATCTCTACCAACTTCGCGGTCGTGTCGGCCGGTACAAACACCAAGCCTACGCCTACATTTTATTGCCCCGGCACATGCAACTCGTCCAGAGCGCCCGCAAACGGATCAGCGCCATCAAGCAATACAGTTCGCTTGGCAGCGGTTTCAAAATCGCGATGCGCGACCTCGAAATCCGTGGTGCCGGCAACATTCTCGGCGCAGAACAATCTGGCCATATCACCGCCATTGGCTTTGACTTGTATTGCCAGTTGCTCAAGGAAAGCGTCGCGCGGTTGAAAGGCGAAAAACCAAAACAGTTGGCGCAAGTCACAATGAAGCTGGATTTCATGACCAACGAATCCGGTGAGACATTCGCCCGCATTCCCACCGGCTATCTCCAAGACAATCGGTTGCGGATTCAAGCCTACCGGAAGATTGCCGGTGTTGCGGAGCTACCGGAGGTCGAAGCGTTGCGCCGGGAGTTTCGGGACCGGTACGGCAAATTGCCGCGCGAAGTCCGGTTGCTTCTCCAATGCGCGGAAACCAAAGTGCTCGCTGCGCGGGCGCAGGTTGATGTGGTCGAGGCAAAAGAGGATAAAATCATGCTCAGCCAGCGCAGCGTTCTGTTTCAGGTCGCCGGTAAGTTTCCGCGCTTCACAAAAAATCGTCCCGAAGATAAGCTGACAGAAATCAAGAAACTGCTAGAATCATTAACCACAAGCCAATGAAACAAACGCAAAAAACACTTCGACGCCGGGTGACGACAACAGTTACCAGCCGGTATTTGTTGTCCTTGCCGGCCGATTATAACAAGCAACCGAAAAAGAAATGGCCGCTGGTTTTATTCCTGCACGGTGCCGGTGAGCGCGGCGACAATCTGGAGTTGGTCAAAGTTCACGGGCCGCCGAAGTTAATTGAGCAAGGCCAGCAATTTCCGTTCATCGTCGTCGCACCACAATGTCCGGCGGATGCGTGGTGGCAACCGGAAAAATTAGCGGCGCTGCTGGATGATGTTGAGCGCCGGTATCGGGTGGACAAGCGGCGAATCTATGTCACCGGCATCAGTATGGGTGGGTTTGGGACGTGGTTGTTGGCGCTGTCGTGCCCGCGCCGATTCGCGGCCATCGCGCCGATTTGCGGTGGTGGGCATTGGTGGGCGGTGCCGTGTATTAAGCATCTGCCGGTTTGGGTTTTTCATGGTAAGAAAGACCGGGTGATACCATTTGAACGGTCGGCAGAAATGGTTGCAGCGCTGCGGAAATATGGTGGCAAAGTTAAATTCACGGTGTATCCAAAAGCGGAGCATGATTCGTGGACAGTGACCTATGAAAATCCGGAGCTTTACCGGTGGTTACTTCGCCACCGGAACCCAGCGGCATTGTGAAAGCCGTCATCCAACGCGTTAAACGCGCTGCGGTAAAAGTTGACGGCCAAACTGTCGGCGAAATCAGCAGCGGTTTGCTTGTGCTACTTGGTATCGGCAAAACCGACACGCCGGCAACTTCCGATTGGTTAATCAATAAATTACTGACGCTCCGTATTTTTTCTGACGACACCGGTAAGATGAACCGCAGTGTGACTGACGTTACCGGTGGCCTGCTCATCGTCTCGCAATTTACACTTTTCGGTGTGCTCGAAAAAGGTACGCGACCAAGTTTTTCCGATGCGATGCCACCGGCGGAGGCCGAATCGCTTTACCGAGACTTCATGGCGAAGCTTCGCACCACAACTGCATTACCGGTGGCCGAAGGCCGGTTTGCGGCGACGATGGATGTGGAACTGATTAACGACGGTCCGGTCACAATTATTTTGGAACGATGAGAAAACCAAACGAAACCAATCCAGAGTCGGTGCTCACGTTCGGCGCGTTACCTAATCTCGCCAATATCACCGTGATTCTCGTCGAGCCGGCGACCGCCGGTAACGTCGGCTCAGCCGCGCGCGCCATGAAAACTATGGGACTGGGCGATTTAGTGGTCGTCAACGGCGTCGAGTTTAAGACCAGTCTGCAAGCGAAAATGCTCGGTCACGGTGCCGGTGACTTACTCGAACACGCCCGCACCGTTCCGACTTGGGAAGAGGCGACGACTGGTTTGCATTGGCTGATGGGCACCACGCACCGGAAACGCCGCGCGCAATTTCCACAGGTCCTCACCTGCCGAGAAGCCGCCGGTAAAATTGCGTCGCTCTCGCAAAAACACCAGGTCGGCCTCGTTTTCGGTCGGGAGGAAGCCGGTCTCAGTGACGCCGAGTTGCGTCAATGTCAGGAAGTCGCCAGTGTGCCCCAAGCTTCAGAACATCCATCGCTCAACCTTGCGCAAGCCGTGATGATTTTTGCCTATGAGATTTTCACTGCCAGCCTCGGTGAAGTTCCGGTGCCGCGCCGGAATCTAGCGACAGTCCATGAAATCGAGTTTCTGTTGCAGCATCTGTCCAAATCATTAGGAGCGGTCGGATTTCGTCCACATCAAGGCGAGCCAGACTCGTTTCTCCGGTCACTGCGCCGGGTGTTAGGCCGCGCGCCACTGGAAAAGCGCGATGTAAATGTGCTGCACCGCATCTGCCAGCAGATTGACTACTACGTCAGCGAGCAGGAGAAATAGTAGAACCGGCGATTCGCCGGGTAATTACTCGTTAGCATTAGTTACTTCGTCGGCATAGGCAGGCTTAGAAATAGACGGTCTCGCTCCCCGGCGTTGCTCACTAACTGAGGCAAACCATAGCATCCGTTGTACTTGTGCGACAAACGGATCGCGTCTTGGAGTTGTTCGGTAGTAGGTAGAAATTTACTTGCCTTGTGATTTTCGGGATTAAATTCTTCAACTTCGATGGATAACGCTCTGCTCATTTCGCTAACTTGTCGCATTACCGTTGTCATTGCGGCTCGCCGTTTTGCGTACAATTCATTCTTGGCATTCCTATCGCTCCCAGCCTTAAGGTCGGCACCGGATGAGAATCCAAATTCTTGATCGAAAGTTTGATACAGTTTCATCAAGCTCGGTTTGTCGGCGATCTCTAGCTGTACGCGGATAACGCCTCCGCTGATTCCATGCTTCGTAAGCCACGCGAGCCGTAGCGCTTGCCAATTACTCAAACGCCCAGTACCGGTTTTTACATCGAGGGCGTAAAGAGTCCCGCCTCTTGTTGCATAAACATCAAGTCCACCGGGATGCCCAGTCCACTTCTTGCACCACTCTTTGATACATGGGTAATAGTTTTGTTCGCCCCACAATGCGTGAAAATACCACTCGATCTGTAGAACGGTTTTTGCGAGACAGTTTTGTAGTACACACACATCTGTGCATTTTCCAATAGTAGCCAGAAATGTTAGCTTATTTGCACAATAATGTCGGAATTTGTTATCGCCAGTAAGCGGTCCAAGATTGGTCATGACATGGCGTCCTAAATTAATAGCAATAGGACTTTCATTTACGGCAAAAAACTCAACAGGATGACTCTGGCATGGAGTATTCTCAGTCTTACAAGTGAGCGTTTTACTGCAGACATCGGCCAGCTCTCGGATACATGTGCATTGAAGTTGTAATGGTAATCTGCGTTGGTCTTCCGAGCCTAATAAATTCTGCCCGATGCTGCGGGGCCCTATATCCGGATAAATTTCAAAACTATTTTCAGTTAACCATTGCCCCGCGAATCTCTCACCGATATCTCCAATCAAATTTTGGTAACTTTGCCACGGCAGGTCTTGAGGTTGCAGTTTTAATCCAAAAGAATTCTCATATTTAGTTAGTTGAGTTAGCGGGGCACCGGCAATACCATTAATTGCAATCGGTTGAGCAACTGCTGACGGATTCGCTGCGTTGTGAAGTTCTATTTCAGTGGTGATTACTTTGGGTGGAACAATCAGCGCGTATCCGCATTTGGGACATGGAATGGTTAACTCACTACCAGCGCCATCAATCACAAGGTGCTGGCCACATTTATTACAGGAAAAATGAATGTCCATTGTTAGCTCCCTGACTGTGGCGTGCGTAGTTTCCTTGCCGCCATCTCTCTCGCCGGTTCAATCCATAAGTCTTTCGTTGCATTCAGTAACGAGCGTATCGACTCTCGAGGTTTTTTAAAGTCGTCAGGCAGTTCAAGTTTGCCCTTATCGGAATACTCAAAGTGCTTTTTGTTGTAATCTTCGTTTGTCGCTTGAATTAGTTCTCGGATATCGGCCATGCCTACGAAAATTGCACCAAGCTCATGCTTCTCACATTCCCGAAAGAGTCTATCCAAATCGTGGCCAAACGGCCTTTGCGATAGTTCTTTGTGTGGTATTCCTTTATCAGCCAAGAAAGCTTTGAGGCATAGTTCGAGAGAATGACAAAGTAGGTAAAAGTGAATAATGGGACAGCGCTTTTCTGGTAAGTATGTATCGGCTTCGAAAAACTCATGAGCCTTGCACCAGAAACTTTGTACGGCTAACCGCCTTTCGACCATATTTTGTTCTCCTGCTTGTTGCGCGCCTGCATACTAAAGCCACCGTTATTTAGTTTTTAATTTCGCAGCGACTGAATCGGTGCCGGGATTCGGCCACCGTGATTCACGAAATCCGCACTCGCACCGGAGTTGCGGACTTCCATAATTGTGGCACCGCCAAACAAACCGCCGTATTCGACGCGGTCGCCGACTTTAGCGCCGGGCACTGGAATCAGACGAACGCCGGTGGTCTTGTTATTGACAACACCGATGGTGGCTTCATCCGCGATGATGGCGGCGATGGTTTCCGCCGGTGTGTTACCGGGAATGGCGATCATGTCGAGGCCGACGGAGCAAACGCTGGTCATCGCTTCGAGTTTTTCCAACGAGAGCCAGCCTTTGGTAACGGCGTTATCGAGAACTTCATCTTCACTGACCGGAATGAATGCACCGCTCATACCGCCGACGCTCGACGATGCAAACGCGCCACCTTTTTTCACAGCGTCGGTCAGCATTGCGACTGCCGCCGTGCTGCCGGGAGCGCCGATTTGAGCGATGCCGAGCGTTTTCAAAATTTCACCGACGCTATCACCGACTTTCGGCGTTGGCGCGAGTGAGAGGTCGACGATACCGAATGCAATTCCGAGTTCATCTGCCACTTCGCGGCCGACGAGTTCGCCGACGCGAGTGACGCGGAAGCTGGTGAGTTTGATTTCTTCGGCCAGTTCATTCAGCGTTAATTTTTTGCCGGAGGCCAGACGGCGGCGCAAGGCACTGACGACAACGTTCGGGCCGGAGACGCCGATATTGACGGCGGCTTCCGGTTCGCCTTCGCCGACGTAGGCGCCGGCCATGAACGGATTATCTTCCGGGATATTCGCGAACACGACGAGCTTGGCGCAGCCGAAACCTTTTTGCGCAGCGGTGGCGGCGGCGATTTCAAGAATGATGCGGCCCATTTCGCCGATGGCGTCTATGTTCACACCGGCCTTGGTGGTCGCGACGTTGATGCTGGCGCAGACGCGTTTGGTTTGGCTGAGAACTTCCGGAAGCGAACGCATCACGCAAGCATCCGCCGGTGTAATGCCTTTGTGAACGAGCGCGGAAAATCCGCCAACTAAATCGATGCCGCAGGCGGCCGTAGCTTCGTCGAGAGTTTTCGCGACAGCGAGTGCCGCCGCTTGACCGTGACCGGCGAGAAGATGTGAGGCGGGCGTAATGGCGAGGCGTTTGTTGACGATCGGAATGCCGTACTTGCGGCCAACCTTGTTGCAGGTTTCGACGAGCCGGCTGGCGCGGTCGGTAATTTTCTCGCGCAGCTTCCGGCACAGCGAGTCCATGCTCGGCGCGGCGCAATCGTCGAGGTTGAGCGCGAGCGTGACGGTGCGCACGTCGAGACTTTCGGCGTGCAACATTTGAATGGTCGAGAGGATTTCGTCGGTGCGCAGCATGATTACCTTTCAAAACGGAGTTGGTTGGTGGCGACGAAAATATTTTCGTGCTGGAGTTTGACGGTGAACGCTTCCTCAGCGGCAATTTGTTCGAGGTCGGCCTGCAGCAACGCGAGGTCGCGCGCCGCCGGGATTTCGACCTGACCTATCAGCAGGAAATCGTCGCCTTCGCGGTGGGCGAACAGGTCGAGAATATTGATGTCTTTACCGGCGAGGTATTCACTGAACCGACGAACGATGCCGGGTTTGTCTTTGCCGAAAGCGGTGAGAACAAATCGGTCAACAGCGGTGACCGGTTTGACGACCGGTGAGACGAATTTTCTGGCGACGACTTGAAAGTCGGTGGCTTGGTCGCCGCGAATTTCGGTAGCGAGCGAATCCGGCTCGACCGGTTTGGCAAAGCTGATGACCATGATCAACGTGAAAAAACCTTCAACGACTGTTTGGCTGCAAGCGTCGATATTGCCGCCGCGCTGGTTAACAGAACGGGTGATGGCCGCAATGATACCGGGATGATCGCCGGTCAAAACGTTGAGGACGTAAGCGTTTGGAAATTGTGTTTTCATAGGTGTTCTGCGGATTCGACGTGTTGCCAGGCGTGATAAGAAGTGCGCACAACTGGACCGCTTTCGACGTGCCGGAAGCCGAGCGGCAAGGCGGCATTTCGGAGTTCAGCGAATTCGTGTGGCGTGATGAAGGCTTGCACTGGTAATTGTTCCGGTGACGGCTGTAAATATTGGCCGAGCGTGAGGATGTCGCAACCGTGCCGGCGCAGGTCGGCGAAAACTTGGAGCAACTCTTCCCGTGTTTCGCCGAGGCCGAGCATCAAGCCGGACTTCGTCAGAATACCGGGCTGAAACTCTTTCGCCATTTCCAGAACGCGCAACGACCGTTCATAAACCGCACCGGGCCGGACTTGCCGGTAGAGGCGTGGCACGGTTTCGAGATTGTGAGCGAGCACTCGTAACGGCGTTTCCACCACGCGCTGGACACAATCCGCGACGCCGCGAAAATCCGGGATGAGCATTTCAATCTTGCACGCCGGCAACCGGTGGTGAATCGCTTCGATGGTGGCGGCAATGTGACCGGCACCTTGGTCCGGTAAGTCATCGCGATTAACGGACGTGAGTACGGCATAATCCAGTTTCATGGCGGCGACAACTTCCGCAACGCTCGACGGTTCATTGGCGTCGAGTGGACCGGGTTGGCCTTTGTTCACCGAACAAAAATTGCAGCGCCGGGTACAGGTGTTGCCCATCAGCATGAATGTCGCCGTGCCGTGGCTCCAGCATTCGCCGATGTTCGGGCACTTGGCTTCCTCGCAAACGGTGTGGAGCTTGAAACCTTGCCGAGCCGCGCGCAATTGGAGATAGCGGTCACCGCCAGCGGGCCGCGTGCGAATCCACGCCGGGATGCGCGGACGCGCCGGTGGACTGAGAACGCTCATTTCACTTCCAACCGGCGGGCGATTCCAAATTTTTCGATGCGCTTCCGCAATGTGGCGCGTGTGATACCGAGCAACTTCGCCGTTTGCACTTGATTGCCGGCGGTTTCGGCGAGTGCGCGGATGATTAATTCACGTTCCATCGCCGGGAGAACTTTCAGCTTAGAATCTTTGCGCGCTAATGCAAACAACGGTCGGATTGCGGCATCAATCGCGGCGTTCACATCTTCCGGCGCGGTGGCTGGCGCCCGTGGATCACGAATTTCCGCCGGCAAATCATCTAGCGTCAACGTATCACCGCGCGCCACGACGGCGGCACGTTCGATGACGTTTTCCAACTCGCGCACGTTGCCGGGCCAACCATAATTGGCCAATAATTTCGCCGCCGGCGCGGCAATTTTTTTACCACGCGCCGACGACGGAACAGACTTGCCGAGTTTTTGGAGAAGATAATCCACGAGCACCGGAATATCATCGCGCCGGTCCCGCAACGCCGGTAAGTGAATGCGGACGACATTCAACCGATAAAACAAATCTTCACGGAATTTCTTCGCAGCCACTTGCCGTTCGGGTTCGCGGTTGGTAGCGGCGATGATGCGAACATCGGCGCGGAGCGTTTGGTTGCCGCCGACGCGTTGGAATTCGCCGTTTTGGAGAATGCGCAAAATTTTCGTCTGCGTTTGCAGTGGCATATCGCCGATTTCATCGAGGAAAATTGTGCCGCCATCGCATTGTTCAAATTTGCCGATGCGCCGGTCCGCTGCGCCGGTGAAGGAACCCTTTTCATGGCCAAAGAGTTCGCTCTCCAACAGATTTTCTGGGATGGCGGCGCAGTTGATGGCGAGGAACGGTTTGTCTTTCCGGAGGCTGTGATGGTAAATCGCGCGGGCGACGAGTTCTTTACCGGTGCCGCTTTCGCCGGTAATTAACACGGTGGCGTCGGAGTGCGAGACTTGGCCGATCATTTTGAAAACCTGCTGCATCGCCTCGCTCTTGCCAACAATGCCTTCGGCGTAATCTTCCTTCGACAGCAACGGTTGGTAGCTGACGATTTCGCGCATGTCGCGAGCGGTCTTGAGCGCCGCGGCAATGAGTGTTTTCAACTTCGGCACGTCGAGCGGTTTCAGGACGTAATCGTAGGCGCCGAGTTTCATCGCTTCGATGGCCGTCTGCGTTGTGCCGTAGGCGGTCATCATGATGACGAGTAATTTAGAATTGAGCTCCCGGAGCTTACGCAACGTATCGAGGCCGTTGGTCGCGCCCATTCGGATATCCATCACCACTAAATCCGGTTGCACAGCAGCGACTTGATGAATGGCGCTTGGTCCGTCTTGGGCTTCGAAGATTTGCAGCGCGTCGCTTTCGAGATTGCGCCGGAACGCCCGCCGGATATCGGCATCGTCATCGACAATTAAAATCTTGTCCATGGCTCGGTATCTTAAACCGTCAGCCGCCGGCGCTCAATGCAATTCAAAATGGCTCATCTGACGGAATGATTGGTATCGGCTCTCAATCTCCGCCGGTGTGAGAGTTTGGAGCCGGGTAAGACTGAAATTTTCGACGTTGAAGCTGGCGATGACACTTCCGTAGATGACCGCCTTCCGGAGCGTATCGGCGTTCACTTTTCCAGTTTTAGCGAGGTAGCCGGTAAACGCACCGGCGAAACAATCCCCCGCACCGGTCGGGTCGTGAATGTCTTCCAACGGAAACGCCGGCGCGCTGAAAAATAAATCTTTACCGAAGAGCAGGCAACCGTGTTCGCCTTTTTTGATGCAGACAAATTTCGGACCGAGCTTCAGTAACGCGCGTCCAGCTTTGATGAGGCTGGCGTCCTTCATCAACTCGCGCGCCTCGCTTTCGTTCAGAATCAGGCAGTCGATTTTCGTCAACAATTCCAGCAACGCGTCTTTCGCGATGTTAATCCATAAGTCCATCGTGTCTGCGACGACGAATTTCGGTTTCGTCACCTGACTCAGCACATGCATCTGGATTTGCGGTGAAATGTTCGCGAGGAAAACAAACGGCGCGCTCCGGTACTGCGCCGGCAAAGTCGGATTAAATTTCTCAAAAACGTTGAGCGCGATGGACAACGTCCGGCGATTATTCATGTTCGACTCATATTCACCCGACCACCGGAACGTCTTGCCGGTGGCAATTTCCAGACCGTTGAGGTTGACGCCGTGCTTCCGGTAGAGGTCGAGATACTTTTTCGGAAAATCTTCGCCGACAATTCCGACGAGGTTCACCGGCGTAAAAAAACTGGCGGCAACCGCCGCATAGCTCGCCGAACCACCCAGCAAATCATGCTGTTCGGCTTGTGGTGTTTTGACGTCGTCGAGTCCGATGGAACCGGTCAATAGTAAGCTCATAGAGTTAATTTTTTAGCCACGAACCGCCTCGAATGCAAGCTCGTCACGCCTGCTAAAAATTCACTTCGGAATTTGTTCCAGATCTTCCCAGCGAGCGTAGAGTCGGATGACTTCGGCTTTTGCGGTTTCTAATTCCGCCGAAAGGCTGCCGGCCTCTTTCGCGCGAGTGGCGTAAAAATTCGGATCGTTTAATGTCATCTCCAATTCAGCCGCGCGCGTTTCGGCGGCGAGAATTGCAGCTTCCATACCGGCGAGTTCGCGTTGTTCCTTGAACCCAAATTTGCGCGGGCGGACCGGTTTCGCGGGTGCCGGCGCAACCACCGGTGCTGGCCCGCGCCGCGGTTCGCGTTCTTTGCGTTTTTCGAGGTAGTACGAATAGTTACCGGGCTGAACGAAAACGTTGCCGTCATCTTCAAACGCGACAATCTGGTCGCAGATTCGGTCGAGAAAATAGCGGTCGTGACTGACCACCAGCACGCTCCCATCGAAATCCGCCAGTGCTTCTTCCAACATTCGCAGGCTCGGCAAATCGAGGTCGTTGGTTGGTTCGTCGAGCACGAGCACATTACCGCCGGTCTTGAGAACTTTCGCCAACATCAGCCGGGCGCGTTCGCCACCGGAGAGCCGCGCAACCGTTTCGCGGAGGCGTTCATCTGGGAAAAGGAATCGTTGCAAGTAGGCACGTGCTCCCATTGTTTGGTTGCCGAATTGAATCGTGTCGCCGCCACCGGCAATTTCTTGGAGGACAGTTTTCGTTCCATCGAGCTGCATGCGAGTCTGGTCGATGTAATTGAAGGTGACCATTTTTCCGATTGTCACGCTTCCTTCATCCGGTGGACGAGTGCCGAGGCAGAGCCGCAATAAAGTTGTTTTACCGACGCCGTTGCGACCGACGACGCCGGTGCATTGACCGGGCTTGAGTGAAAATGTCAGATTGCGAAACAACCACCGGTCGCCGTAACGCGTGCCGGCGGATTCGAGTTCGACGGCGGTGTTGCCGAGTTCCGGTGCCGGTGGAATCAGCAAATCCATCTCGCGTTCTTCCGGTGGTGCTTCGAGACCTTCCACCTTGTAAAACTCGCGGAGCCGGTGCTGGGATTTCGTCCGTTGCGCCCGACAGCCGGAGCGAACCCATTCCAATTCAATCCGGAGAAACCGTTGCCGGCGGCGTTCGTTCTGCTCGGCGATTTGTTGGCGAATCGCTTTTGATTCGAGGTAGGTGGTGTAATTGCCGGGATGCGAATAGCACCGGCCGTCGGATAATTCGATAATCCGCGTGGCGATGACATCGAGGAAATACCGGTCGTGCGTCACGAAGATGACCGCGCCGGGAAATTTTTGGAGAAATTCTTCCAGCCACCGGATGGATTCGGCATCGAGATGGTTCGTCGGCTCGTCGAGCAATAGCAAATCCGGTTGCGCGGCCAGCGCTCGGCACAAAGCCACGCGCCGTTTTTCACCGCCGGACAATTTTCCGACCAGCGCGTCCAACGGCGGCGCGGCGAGCGCTGTCACGCTGGCTTTGATGCGCGCTTCCAGATTCCAGCCGTCAGCTTGCTCGATGTTGTGGAGCAACTCCGCCATCTCCGATTCGCTCCGGTGACCGGTTTCATACCGGGAAATCCAATCCAATAAATCCGCTGCGCCGGCTTCAATGTTTTGCCGGACAGTCTGATCGCCGCGCAGTTCAAATTCCTGCGGCAAGTAACCAACCCGCGCGCCGCGTCGGCGCGAAATCTCACCGGCATCGGCCGGGATTTCACCGGCGAGAATTTTTAGCAAACTCGTTTTGCCGCAGCCGTTACGCCCGACCAATCCGACTTTTTCGCCGGGCGCGACCGAGAGCGTGACGCCGTCGAGCACGCGCTGCCAGTCAAAGGTCAGCGCCAGTTCGTTGGCGGAAATTAATGCGGGATTCGGTGCGCTCATCGGCGAGAGAATACCGGAAATCGCGACGAATGTCGCTTTCGACCTTGCCGGGGGCGAGGTTGGCCTGTAGGTTCACGAACTTCCAATGTTAACCATTTCAGGCATTACGAAATCATTTGGCGCGCGGACTCTGTTTGAGAACGCGTCGTTGCAGGTCAATCGCGGCGAACGCATCGGTTTGGTTGGGCCGAACGGCGCCGGCAAGTCCACGCTGTTTAATCTGGCGCTCGGTTACGATTGGCCGGACGAAGGCGAAGTGACCATCGAACGCGGCTCCACCATCGGCCATTTGCCGCAGGAAACCGCGCCCGCCGGCGATGAGACGGTGATCGAACTTGCCATCGCGATTACGCCGGAGGTTGCGGAATTACAACGGCGGTTGAAAGCGTTTGAAGCCGGTCACGACGAGGAATCAGACGATTACCACGAAGTGCAAGCCCGGTACGACGAACTCGGTGGTTATCATCTCGAACCGAAAGCTAAAACGATTTTGCGCGGTCTGGCATTCCGGGAAAGTGATTTCGACCGACCGGCAAAAGCAATGAGTGGCGGTTGGGTGATGCGCGCCTATCTCGCCCGGTTGTTGGTGCAAGCGCCGGATTTGCTCTTGCTCGACGAACCGACAAACCATCTTGACCTCGGCGCGTTGCAATGGTTTCAGGAATATCTAAAAAATTATGCTGGCGCGATTTTGTTGATTTCGCACGACCGGGAATTTCTTAACCAACTCGTCGGCAGCATCGTGGAAATTCGCCAGTCGCAAATCTTCCGGTACCGGGGCAATTACGATGATTACCTTGTTCAGCGCGAAGCCAATGATGTGCAATTGCTGGCCGCCTACAAAAACCAGCAGAAGAAAATCGAACAGCTTCAAGATTTCGCCAATCGCTTCCGCGCCAAAGCCAGCAAAGCGTCGCAGGCGCAAGCCAAGCTCAAGCAAATCGAGCGAATGGACAAAATCGAAGCACCGGTCAAAGAAGGTCGGAGCATCCATTTTCATTTCCCGCAACCGCAACGCAGCGGTCACCGCGTTATCAAACTTCAAGACATCCATTTTTCATACGGCACCACGACGGTGTATCGGGGAATGGAATTCGAAGCGGAACGCGGCCAGCGGATTGTGCTCGTCGGTCCCAACGGTGCCGGTAAATCTACGTTATTGAAACTGCTCGCCGGTACGCTTGGGATTCAAGGTGGCAGCCGCGAACTCGGTTTGAATGTGAAATCCGGTTACTACGCGCAATACCGGGTGGAAATGTTGCGCGCCGAACGCACCGTTCTCGAAGAAGCGCTCGACACGCCGCAAAAAGTTTCTACCGAATCCGTCCGCACCGTCCTCGGCTCATTTCTCTTTCGCGGCGACGACGTGTTCAAACCGGTCGGTGTGCTGAGCGGCGGTGAAAAAAGCCGGTTGGCACTGGTAAAATTGCTACTCGATCCTCCGAACCTGCTCTTGATGGACGAACCAACCACGCACCTCGACATGGCGAGCATTGACGCACTCATCGGCGCGCTCGAACAATTCTCCGGCACGCTCATCTTCATTAGCCACGACGTTTATTTCATCCGCAAACTCGCCAAGCACGTCCTCCACGTTGACTCCGGTGTGCTCACGCCGTATCACGGTGACTACCAATATTACCTCGATAAATCCGCAACACTCGCGCCGGTCGTGCCACCAACGCCAATTCAACCACCACCGGTGAAGCCGACGATTCGTGAACAAAAACGCCGCAGCTCCGAAGACCGGCAAGCTTTGGGTCGCGAACGTCGCGAAGCGCAGCAACTGGTCACCAAACTCGAAGCCGAGATTGCCAAGCTGGAAAAATCCCAACTCGAACTCACCGCCGAGCTAGAGTTACCGGCGACCTATGAAAAACCCGGTCACGCCGTAGAAGTGAACCGGCAGTTGACCGGCATCGCCGAAGCGCTCGCTCGCATCACCCCAGAATGGGAAGCCGCCGCCGCAAAGTTGAGTAGCCTACCGGCAAGTTAGCCGGCAGCGTTTAAGACAGCAGTTGGTCGTATTCCGTGTGGTGGCCGATCCAAAACCAGTTCAACCCTTCCGCGCGTTCTTTGGCGATGGCGCGGTAATGAATGCCGACTCTGACAGTCCAGAAGCTACCGGCCTTTTTCAGGCGTAAGGAAGGATGCCGGGGATTTTGTTTGAGCAACTCAAAATCTTTCCGTGTCAGAAGTTGGACTTCCGCCGGTAGCTCGTCAAAATGTTCCCAAAACTCCGGCGTGGTGAAATGCTTCACAGCGGCCGGCATTTACCTTGTTCAAATGCGCGATCTGCCGCTGCGCCTAGCTGATCCAGCTTACCGGCCTGCGCGTCGGCCACAAACCGGTGTTCCCATTTCTCCGCCAGATAATCCTCAAACCAGTTCGATAGCTGTCCCAACGCGCTATTATCTAGCCGTTTGATCGCCGATTCGATTTCTTGCACGGTGCTCATGCGTTCCAAACTAACATTTCCGCGCTACGCCGGCAAGTCGCCTTCGTCCCGGCACCGGTTTCACAAAACCGGCTGTCATGCTGAGCTTGTCGAAGCATCTCTGACTGGCTAGAATACCGGGCATGAAACAGCCCTGCTGTGAAGTGCTACTAACCGGTCCGGCGTTATTCGCCAGCAAATCCACTATCTCTTCATATTTACCGGAGTGCTTATGACACCACAAACACTACAACATCACCCAAAGCCTCAAAGCATTCTTACCTTGAAGAATCTTTATGAGCACGGACACCTTAATCTTGAACCGGGATTTCAACGGCAGTCAGTATGGATCGAAAGAGATCGCGCGAAATTGATCGATAGTATCCTTCGCAACTATCCGTTACCGGCTATTTTTCTTTACCGAAATCAAAAAGATGGTGAAATCATTTACGATGTAATCGACGGTAAGCAGCGTCTGGAATCTATCTTTATGTTCATGGGGTTGATGCGCGGACAATTTGAGACAAAGGTTCAGCTTCCCGGCGACGACGAGGTAAAAAAAGTTACTTGGAGACATCTCTGCAAACAAAAACGCAAAGGCCTGATTGAGGGCTATGAAATCCCAGTTATTGAGGTTGACGGTGAGTTTGGCGATATTGTGAATGTGTTCGTAAGGATCAACTCGACAGGTAAAGCACTGACACCTCAAGAGAAACGTCATGCAAAATACTATGACTCATCTCCATTTCTCAAAGAGGCAGCGCGCATGGCGCGCCGGCATGAGCAAGGCTTTCTGGATATGGGTGTGCTCAGTACCGCCCAAATCAGTAGGATGAAGCATATTGAACTCATCTGCGAACTGGCATTATCAATTCACCTCGGTGATGTACTTAACAAGAAGTCTGCTCTCAATCAGATCATGCAGAAAAATGATTTTGACATGCGGGAACTTAATAAGGCCTTCCGTAGATGTGGCGCAGCAATCAATCGAATTTCGCGGATGTTTCCAAAACTCTACACAACGCGATTTGCTCAAGTCACCGACTTTTATACGCTTGTAGTACTCATCGCGAAGTTTGAGGAAGAAGGGTTAATTTTAACAGATCGAAAACGCAATCGCCTTGCTTGGGATTTATTGAGTACGTTCTCTACGAAAATTGATGAGATGCGAGTTAAACAGAAGCGGGCAGAGAATATCGAGGCTGGCCAAGAAATTTTTCGGCAGTATCTACTGACAGTGACTCAAAATACGGACGAAGTTCACCAACGGCGCACACGGCAACAAATTTTAGAAGGAATCCTTCGCAATCTATTTCTCCGGAAAGACGATCAGAGGCTTTTCTCACAGGAACAACGCCGCATTCTTTGGAACACCAGTGAAGATCGCAAATGCGCACGATGTCACAAACTGGTGACTTGGGATGATTTGACGATTGACCACGTTGATCCACACAGCCGAGGCGGTAAGACGGGACTGAAGAACGCAGCGTTGATGCACCGAGCTTGCAATTCAGCCAAAGGGAACCGCCGGTAAGCTTATCGTTTTCAATTAGTGCGAAGATGATTCGCGAGCGGTAGTGTTAGTGACTTATGCAAGTTAATCCCACGCGCCGGAGCGGCGAGAAGCTTTTTTAGCGGCGTGGTGGGATTTGTTGTCGAGCATTTTGGCTTTGGCGCGGCGGCTGCGCCGGCGTTTCTGGCGGCGGATTTTCTCGACCTTGGCGCGTTCAGTGGCGACGAAACCTTTTTGACGGGCTTCAATCTTGTCGAGTAATAACCGGCGGGCGAGAAACCGGTTGAGACCTTGCTGGCGACTCTCTTGGCATTTCACTTGCAAGCCGGTCGGCCGGTGCACGAGCATCACGCAGGTGGAAGTTTTGTTGACGTTTTGACCGCCGTGACCACCGGAGCGGACAAACGTTTCTTCGATATCGGCTTCGCGGACGCCGAGCGCAGTCATGCGTTGGGTAAGTTGGGTTTCTTTGTCGGGGCTGACAGGAAGAATGCTCATCGGACGGAGAGGATTTTGAATTCCTGCGCCGGGCCGCGCGTCTGGAGTTTCACTCGGTCGCCGGTTTTTTTACCAATGAGTTGCTGGCCGAGCGGCGATTCCGGCGTGATGACGAGGACTTCGGTTTCTTTGTGTTTAATTTCCAAACCGCCCCGGTGCGGCCCGATGAAATACAGGTCACTCGCCCCGCGAGATTCCAATTCCACCAGCGCGGTCAAATCAATCAGATCGGTCGGGGAAAATTTCTGGAGTATGAGCGCTTGGTAGGCTGCCATGGCCGCTTCGGTTTCTGTCGCCAAGCGCGCTTGCGAACTGGCGATATAGGCGGTCTCCAAGCCGCGCGTGTCGTATTGGTCTTCGGCTTTGTTTTGTTCGTCAGAAGCATCGGCGTGCATGCTGGCCGAGGAACCGGCGAGATTTTCAAGGTCTTGGCCGAGCAGTTTGATGATTTCCTGAACGATGGTGCGTTTGCTGATCATACCGGTAATTTTCCCTTGAAGCTTTTTGCAGCACCGGTGACGTCTTTGGCATTCAGAATCGCCGAGACAACCGCGATGCGCGTCGCACCGGCGGCGAGTACGGCGTCTAAATTTTGCAGCGTGATACCACCGATGGCAAAAAACGGCGTCGTCACCCGACTAGCGACTTGGCGCACAAGTTCCACGCCAACCGGTTTCACGCCCGGTTTTGTGCCGGTGGCGAAGACGGGGCCCACGCCGATGTAGTTCGCGCCCTCGCGTTGAGCGCTAATCGCCTGTGGCAGAGAGTGTGTGCTGAGGCCGAGAATATTCAGCTCAAGCAACCGTTGTTGCCGGTCAGTCGGCGGTAAGGCCGACCAGTCTTCTTGGCCGAGATGTATTCCGTCTGCCCGGCTGCCGTACGCGACTTCGATGTCGTCGTTGACGATGACAGGCACCGGCGTGTCTTCCGCCGCACGAGTAACAGCTAACGCCAGCAGGAGGCGGCGCGTCGGTTTCTCATTTTTGGCACGAACTTGGATGATGTCCACGCCGCCGGCGATCAATTGCCGGGTGAGCTCGCCGGGATCACGTCCCGCGAGATACGCCGTATCAATGAATCCGTAAAGCCGGCAATCGGCGATGGAGTGTTTTTCCATACGGCTAGTTTAGCAGACCGGCGCAATGCTACCAAACGAATGACCGGTGCCGCCGCTTACACCTTGGAGACCGGGATCGCTTTGAGCCGGCCAATCTTCGGTAGGTCGCCGACGATTGGTTTGGCGTAGGCGATGAAGGCCGGTGTGACGTCGTTGCCGGCTTTGTTGATGAATTCGTCCGGCATGTGCCGGGTTTCTTTGGCGACGTTTTTCAATTCGGTGCGCTCAATCGTGACGGCGTATTTCTTGCCGGGTTTGCGTTTGATGGCGGTGCTGCCGTTGGCGAATTTTCCACCGGTGGCGAATTTCACTGCGGAGGCACCGGCGAGCCGGGCTTCCTTGGCGTCGTTAGCACTGACGACGCCGGCAAAGGAGCGTTGGAGATAACCGAACGTGTCGGCGCGAACGCGAGAGATTTCAGCTTTCTCTTTAATTTCTTTGGCGAGTAAATCACCGAGCGCGCCGCTGCCGGAGAGTTGGACGTTACCATGGCTGTCCACTTCTTTGATGAACTTGGCGGCGATGGCAACACCTTTTTCGTCGGAGATACCTTCGCTGACAGCGATGACGCAGCGTTTGTATTTGGCGTAAACCGCTTTCACGTCCGCGACAAATTTTTCGAGTGTGAACGGACGTTCCGGTAGATAAATGAGATGTGGGCCGTCATCGGGATAAACACGCGCCAGCGCAGCGGCGGCGGTGAGGAAGCCGGCGTGGCGGCCCATGATGACGTTGATTTTGACGCCCGGTAAAGCGCGGTTGTCGAGGTTGTCGCCCATGAACGCTTGCGCGACGAATTTTGCGGCACTGCCGAAGCCAGGGGTGTGATCGTTTTCGCGGAGATCGTTGTCGATGGTTTTGCAGATATGAAAACATTTCATCTGATAGCCGGCTTGCTGCGCAGCTTCGTTGATGATGTGGGTGGTTTCGGCGGAATCGTTGCCGCCGATGTAGAAGAAATAACGGATATTATACTTCCGGAGGACTTGGAAAACCTTGACGCAATCTTCCGGTGTCGGTTTTTTACGGACGGAACCGAGCGCGGAGGAGGGGGTGCCGGCGACGAGTTGGAGGTTCGCCGTGGTTTCTTTGCTGAGGTCACAAAGGTTTTCTTCGAGAATGCCTTTGAGTCCGTGAAGCGAGCCGAAGATTTTTTTGATTTCTTTGTGCTTCTTCGCTTCGAGGACCGCGCCGACGAGACTCTGATTGATGACGACGGTGGGGCCGCCGCTTTGGGCGATTAACATATTGCCGACTAATTTTTCATTTGCCATGTTGAATTTTTCTTTCGGTTGTGCGCTGGGAGACGGGGTGAGAACTCCAAAATCAGACGCGAATTGACAGTGATAATTGCCAGACTGCCGGGGAAATGAAAAGCATTATCTACCGGCGCTTAGACCGGTTTTTCGCCGACGATGTTTTGTGTGCTCGCCATTAACTTTTCGATGAACGCGGTGGAATAGCGACCGCGCCGAAAATTCGGGTCTTGGAGAATGATTTTGTGCAGCGGAATCGTGGTCTTGATGCCGCGAATAATGAATTCGTCAAGCGCCCGGCTCATGCGATCCAGCGCCGTCTTGCGGTCCGGGCCGTAGCAGATGAGCTTGCCGAGCATGGAATCATAATACGACGGAATTGTGTAGCCGCTGTAGACATGTTTATCCACACGAACGCCTAGGCCGCCGGGGACGTGCATGAATTCAATCTTACCGGGACATGGCTGGAAATTATTGAATGGGTCTTCGGCGTTGATCCGGCACTCGATGGCGTGCTTGGTGAATTGAATATCTTTCTGGGTGTAGCCGAGTTCTTCACCGGCCGCGATGCGGATTTGTTCTTTGACGAGATCGATTCCGGTGACTTCTTCGGTGATGGGATGTTCGACTTGAATCCGGGTATTCATTTCAATGAAGTAGAAATCTTTCTGGTCTTCATTGTAGAGAAATTCAATTGTACCGGCGTTGACGTAGCCGACCGCTTCAGCGGCTTTGACGGCGGCTTTGCCCATTCGCTTGCGCAAATCGCTGGTCATCGCCGGTGAGGGCGATTCTTCGACTAATTTCTGGTGTCGGCGCTGCAAACTGCAATCGCGTTCGCCGAGATGCACGGTATTTCCTTTGCGGTCGGCGAGGATTTGAAATTCGATATGTCGGGGATTCTCAATGTATTTTTCGATGTACACCGAGGCGTTACCGAAAGCGCGATCCGCTTCGGACTTGGCGGTATGAAAACCTTTGATTAATGACGGATCGTTGTGCGCCACCCGCATTCCGCGTCCACCGCCACCGGCAGTCGCTTTGATGATGACCGGATAGCCAATTTTGCGGGCAATTTTGAGCGCTTCGTCTTCGTTATCCACCGGGCCATCGCTGCCGGGCACAATCGGAACACCGGCCTTGCGCATCGTAGCTCGCGCCGAGATTTTGTCGCCCATGGCGCGGATGGCGCTGCTCGGCGGGCCGATAAATTTGATATTACAATTCTCACAAACCTCGGCAAAATGCGCATTCTCCGCCAGAAAACCGTAGCCGGGATGGATGGCTTCCACGTCCGAAATTTCCGCCGCGCTGATGATCCGGTCAATTTTTAGATAACTTTCCGAGCTAGGCGCTTTGCCGATGCAAATGGCTTCGTCGGCGAGTTGGACGTGAAAAGAATTGGCGTCCGCCTCGGAATAAACCGCCACGCTGCGGATCCCGAGTTCTTTGCAGGCGCGAATGATGCGCACTGCGATTTCGCCGCGATTGGCGATGAGAATTTTGTCGAACATGGTCGGTTACTTGACCCGAACGGCAAAAAGTTTTTGACCGAACTCAACCGGCTTGGCGTTTTCGGCGAGACATTCGACAATCACGCCTTTGATTTCGGCTTTGATTTCGTTCATCACCTTCATCGCTTCGATGATGCAAACCACCGTTTCGTCCTCGACATTTTTGCCGGGCTCGGAATAGGACGGCGCGTCCGGTGAAGGTGACCGGTAAAAAGTACCGACCATTGGTGAAGTGATATATTTAATATCGCTTGGTGCAGCTACCGGAGCTGCGACAGCGGCGACTGGAGCCGGCACTGCAACTGCTTGCACCGGAGGTGCTACCGGTGTGATTGTGACCGTTGGTTGTGCGCCGTCTGGGCCGCGTTTGATACGAATTTTAAGGCCATCGTTTTCCATTGAGAACTCGGACAAGTCGTTCTCCTTCATCATCGTAACAATGGCTTTGATTTGATCTAGTTCCATGGCTCCTTTCATGCCAGTGGGGCAATTTCGTTACCGGCGGCTCGCCTCTTCGCCGTTCCAGCCCCTCTATCTACGGCGACTTTAACAAACCCGGCTCCGGCTGTCGAATGTTTTCCTCCAACGCCTGCAACTCCCTCCGGTACTCTGCTTTCATTGGATTCAAATCCGCCGCCATCTTCAATTGCTCAATCGCCTCTACCGGCCGGTCGCCCGCCAACCACAACGCTCGCGCCAACCGCCAATGAAATCCCGCCCGGTACGGATCATTCCCAATCGCCCCCCGGTAAAAATCAATCGCCGCCGGCACTTTGCCCTGCCGAATCGCTAAATCACCGGCCATCGAAGCGTACTGCGGATTCGCCGGATTCAATTTCATCGCTCGCTGCGCCGCTTCCAGTCCCGCCGGTGCATTCTGAAAATCCGCCCGCAACGACCGGCCCGCCAAACTCATGCTCACCACACCCACCGCCAGACATAAAGTTCCCACCGCCAATTTCGGTTGCCGCCACGGCCGCTCCGCCGGTGCCGTTTTCAAACCTTGCAACACGCCCAACAACAAAAATGCCGGCACCGCCACGCCCGGCACATACAAATCGAAATCCAAAAATCCATGCACCGCCCAACCGGTCAGCGCCGCCAAAATCGCGACTCCGGCGACATCACCACCGGCGCGTCGCGCCAATTTGAATCCGTCCCAAATCGCCACCAGCCAAAGCAACGCAAACACCACCGCCGCCGCCACGCCAGAATCGCTCCACATCTGGAGAAAATTATTATGCACAAGCTGCGCTTCTTCCGAGGTCGCCGTTTTATATTTCGGATAAATCGAACCAAATGTCCCCGGTCCCGTGCCCAACCACGGATGGTCGGAAGCAATTGCCACCGCACCGCGCCAATAATCACCTCGTGCCGAAGCGCTCGCCAATCCGTGCCGGATCAATCCCGCCTGTTGCGCCACTAAAAACACACTGGCAATCACTGCCACCGCCGTTAACGTCAACCACGCCCGGCGCGATGCCGCTACCAGACCGGCAATCGCCATCGCCGCAAACGCGATGAATCCACCGCGCGAACCAGTCAACGCCAAAACAAACACCATCAGTCCACCGGTCAGAAAAAGCGTTCCCCATTTTATCCAGTTCCGCAGCCGGCACGACCCAATCCAAATCAGCACCGGCGCAAACGCCACCACCAGAAAACCGGCCAGCGCATTCGGATACACCAGCGTGCTGAACACCCGGTTGCTCGTCAAACGATGCCGCAAATCCGGTGGTAAATTCTCGCCGTAAGCCGCCGCGTATTCACGTGTCGCCGTCAGTCCGCCAAAATGTTGTTCCATCGCAAAAATCACAATCACCACCGTCGCTACTGTCAGCCCGCCGAAAATCCACGCCACTGCCGAACGATCCCGGACATACCACGCCGCCACGTAAAATACGCCGACGCACATCGCAAAATGCAATACCGTTTCAGTCGTCGTCGCCAGACAAATGGAAGTCGGCAGTGCCGCCAATTGCGTCACCAAGAAAAGCCCCGGCAAGATGAATAATCCATCCACCCGCACCGGTGCTCGACGCGAATCCAAAACCAACCACAGCAATGCGCCGCATCCGAACAGCGGCAGTAATTGATTCGGCCAAGAGAAAAATAACCACTCCCAAATCGTTTGCGGCGGCACTAATCCCGTCGACAACACCACCGGTGTGCCGAACTTTACCGGTGCAAGAAATGCCAGCAGCGCCAAACAAAAAACAGCCCAGCGTTTCATTTTATATCGCTGCGACTTTCAAGAGCGCGACCTCAAACGCCAGCGTTTCCGGGATATTACGGAAGAGTGATTCGCGGATTTCTTCGATGGCATCCAGATTGGTTCCGGCGCGGGCCGGCGTCAGATTCGCGGCGGCGAGGCGCAAGACGTCAATCTGCTCCGGATGTTCGAGCAATTCGGGATCCGCCTTTTCCACGCACAGCAGCACGTCGGCGAACCAGCTATACAATTCCTCCAGCACCTGTTCGCGTGCCGACCGGTATTCACCGGCAATCCGGGCTTCGAGTTGGTCTTCCATTCGGTCCCGGAGTTTTGCATCCAAATGTTCGTACCGGTCGAGATTGGCTTCCGCCTCGGCGGTTTGTTTGGTTTGTTCTTTCAACTGCTGAAGCAAACCGGTCAACGCTGTCAGCAATTGATAGGCACCGGCGACGCCGCGAGCGTCGGCAAATTTCGCCAACACCGGTAACACTTGCGCCCGGTAGGGCGACACCGAATTTGCGACCGGGCCGAATCCGATTCGGAGGCAACGCGACAAAATTGTCGGCAGTAATCGTTGCGGTTCGGCGGTCAATAAAATGATGATGGTTTGCGCCGGTGGTTCTTCGAGAGTTTTGAGAAAGGCGTTGCTGGCTTCCTCGTTCAAACATTCGGCGTCCGCGATGATGCCGACTTTGACGCGAGCGTTGGCGGCGCGAAGATTGACGGCGCGCTCGAATTCTCGGAGTTGGTCCACGGTGATGCGCCGGCTTTTCGATTCCGGTTTGACCCAATGAATATCCGGATGATTACCGGCGGCAATCCGCCGGCAACTATCGCATTTTCCGCAGGCGTCATTTTCTTTTTCCAAACAATTCAGCGCTTGCGCCAAGGTCCGGGCGACATCTTCCTTGCCGGCGCCGCGCACGCCGGTAAATAGATAAGCGTGCGCCAGCCGGCCGCGTTCGAGACTGTTCCGGAGCTGGTCGGCGATGGCGCGGTGATTTTTCAGGTCGCTAAAGGACATGCCGGAGAAGTTCCCAGATTTGCTGTTCGATGGCGGCAAGGCTTTGGCTGCCGTCGAGGATTTTGATGCGCGCCGGTTCTTGCCAGGCCAGTGCGAGATAACCTTGCCGGACGCGGTCGTAAAAATCGAGCGACTGATTTTCCATCCGGTCGAAAAGTTCCCGGCCGCGAGCGCGTTCGAGGCCGACGCGCGGATCGAGATCAATGACGAGTGTGAGGTCGGGCCGGCAATCGCCGATGGCGAATTCGTTGATGAACTGGACCGCCGGTGGATTGAGTTTGCGGCCGACGCCTTGGTAGACGGTGGTGGAATCGAAAAACCGGTCGGCAATCACAATCTTACCTTCGGCGAGTGCTGGTTGGATAATTTCGCGAACGAGTTGGGCGCGGCTGGCGCAGAAAAGAAGCAGTTCGGCTTCCGGTAGCATGCCGATGGATTGTTGACTGTGCTGGAGGACGTGCCGGATTTGTTCGCCGACGCTGGTGCCGCCGGGTTCGCGCAATATTAAAACTGTCCGACCATCGGCGCGGAGGCGGGTGACGACGCGTTCGATTTGCGTGGTCTTGCCGCAGCCTTCGCCGCCTTCAAAGGTGATGAACTTCCCGGAGCGCGCCATGCGGACATCATAGCGACCCACCGGAGCAGGGTCAAGAATTGCCAGATTGATTCGTTTTCAGAGTGGTGTAATCTGCGAGCGTGCGAATTTTGGAAGTCATTCAGAAGACGGTTCCGTACTTTGAAAAGGCCGGGATTGAATCGCCGCGTCTGACGATTGAACTTTTGCTGGCGCATGTGCTGAAGAAAAAACGGCTCCAGATTTATTTGGAATTCGAGCGAGAAGTAGATGAAGCGACGCTGGAAATTTTGCGTGGTTTGGTCAAACGGCGCGTGGCCGGTGAGCCATTACAATATGTCACCGGCGAAGCGGAGTTTTGCGGTTTGAAGTTAGCGGTGGATCGCCGGGTGCTAATTCCGCGACCGGAAACGGAATTGCTTGTCGAAGTTGTTGCCGCGCGCCAGCCGGCCACGGTGGTGGATGTGGGGACTGGCAGTGGTTGTATTGCGCTGGCGTTGGCACAACGGTTACCGGCGGCAGAGGTCACGGCGGTGGATGTTAGCGCCGATGCGTTAGCGGCGGCGAAGGCGAATGCGAGCCGGTACGATTTCAAAAATTTCACTCGCTTATTACAGAGTGATTTGTTATCGATTTTCCCCGACAGCTTCACGGTGGATGCGATTGTTTCAAACCCGCCGTACATCGCCAGTGGGGAATTGGCGCAGCTGCCTCGGGAGGTGAAAGATTTCGAGCCCGCGCAAGCTTTGTTTGCGGGTGTGGACGGACTCGAAGTGATTCGCCGCTTGGTTTTGGAAGCCAAGCGTTTTCTTTCGCCGACCGGATTTGTGGCGCTGGAAATTGGCGCCGGTCAGTGCGCCGCCGTCACGCAGTTGTTTGAAAGCGCCGGTTATCAAGTGGCGCAAGTGGAAAAAGATTTGCAGGGTCATGAGCGCGTAATTGTGGCTGTGGCCCAGACGTAGTTGCCGGGCTGGGGAACCTGGTCGTCCGAAACGAAGTAGCTCACACTAAGGAGGTGGCTATGCCGTTAGAAAAATTAGTAATTACCGGGGGCGTACCGCTGAAAGGCGTCGTCCGTATCAGTGGTTCAAAAAACGCGTGTCTGCCAATTCTGGCGGCCACTTTGCTGACACCGGAGCTCTGTGTCATTCGCAATGTTCCCGATCTCGCCGACGTGCGAACGATGTGTGCCTTATTGAAATGGCTTGGCGTCCAAGTCAGGCATGACCGGCCCGGCTGCGTAATTGAAACTCGCGCCGAAAAACCAGTCGGCGTCGCGCCGTACGATCTCGTCCGCAAAATGCGCGCTTCCGTCTGCTTGCTCGGTCCATTGCTGGCGCGGCTGCACAATTGCAAAGTTTCCATGCCGGGTGGTTGCGTCATCGGCAACCGGCCGATTGATCAGCACATCAAGGGGCTGACTCGGCTTGGCGCGAACGTTGAAGTCGAGAGCGGTTACGTTCATGCGCATTGCGATGAACTGGTCGGCACCGATGTGTTTATGGGTGGCCGGTTCGGCTCGACCGTTCTTGGCACCGCCAACGTGCTGATGGCGGCGGTGCTCGCCAAAGGCACCACCATTATTGAAAGCGCGGCCTGCGAACCGGAAATCGAAGACCTCGCTGTGTTCCTCAATAAAATGGGCGCAAAAATTCGCGGCGCCGGTTCGCCGACGTTAGAAATCGAAGGCGTCAAGGAATTGCACGGCGCGGACCATGTCGTGATTGCCGACCGGATTGAAGCCGGCACCTTCATGGTAGCGGCAGCGTTGACCGGTGGTAATATTGAAATCCAAGGCGCGTGTGCTGCGCATCTCGGCGCGGTGCGCGACAAGCTGGAAGAAGCCGGTGCGACTGTGCAGCGAAATAACGGCACGATTCGCGTTACCAGCGGCTCTTTGCACAAACCGCTCGAACTCACCACCATGCCCTACCCCGGCTTTCCGACCGATATGCAGGCGCAGATGTGCGCGTTGATGAGCATCACGCCCGGTATCAGTGTGGTGACGGAAAAGATTTATCCAAACCGGTTCATGCACCTCAGCGAAATGGCTCGGCTCGGCGCGGATGTCGCGCTGGAAAGCAACACCGCCATCATCAAAGGTGTCAACCATCTCAGCGGCGCGCCGGTAATGGCCAGCGATTTGCGCGCGAGCGCCGGACTGGTGTTGGCCGGTCTAGCCGCCGAAGGCGAAACCGACATCAAACGTATCTACCATCTCGACCGCGGCTACGAACACATTGACACCAAACTGCGCGAACTCGGCGCATCCGTCGAACGCCTCGAAGACGACGACAACAACGGTTGATCGCATAATTTTAAGCGGAATAGTGAGCAGTAGCTAGAGCTGGTAGTAATAACTGACTCTTGACCTTCCACCAGCGGATTCCTATCCTGCCGGTATGAAGAATACACTTCTGCTGTTTCTTGCTCTCGCCGCGGCGACGCTCACTAACGTCCGCGCCGAAACCGAAACGATTGATCTCAAGGCGCTCGCCAAAAAAGCCAGACCGGCGGTCATGCTGCTGGTCGTGTCCGACGCCACCGGCAAAGAGATCGCCACCGGCACCGGCTTCCTCGTTTCCAGCGACGGCAAACTCATCACCAATTTCCACGTCATCGAAGGCGCGGCCAGTGCCGTCGCCAAGGCCGAGAATGGCGGCCTGTTCCCCGTCGAAGGCGTCCTCGCCAGCGACCCGAAGAACGATCTCGTGCTGCTGAAAATCAAAGCGAAGGATCAACCGTTCCTGACGCTCGGCGACAGCGAGAAAATCGAAGTCGGTACCCGCATCGCTGTCATCGGTAGTCCACTCGGTTTGGAAGGAACGTTGTCGGAAGGAATCGTGTCGGCGCGGCGGGTATTGATGGGGGAGCAACGCTTATTTCAGTTCACAGCACCTGTCTTGGCCGGTTCGAGCGGCTCTCCGGTATTGAATGCGACAGGTGATATTATTGGCGTTGCATCGGTACAGTTATTGCACGGCAATCAATCGCTGAATCTTGCAGTGCCATCCGAGTGTACAATCCGCCTCTTGACGAAAGTCCATATGTCTACCAAGCCTCAATCGTTACAGCAATTTGTCATCACTGGAGTGGATGCCATCTTCGCCGACCCTGATTATCCAGGTTGGGCTGCTGAAGCAACGGTGAGCTACACTGAATTGCTCCGTCGCGCCAAAATTCTCGTAAATCGGTATCCGGACAATGCTGCAGCATATTTTGCGCTGGGTTGTGCATATGCACGTCTAAACTTTACCGAAGATGCGATTGTGTCCTTACGGCAAGCAATCAAATTAAACCCAGATCATGCCAATGCTTGGAATAATCTTGGCGGTATGTATGACAGGCTCGCGCACACTGATGACGCAACAACCGCCTACCGGCAGGCAATCACTTTAGAACCCGATTACTCTGATGCGTGGTACAATCTTGGTCGCATGCATCACAAGTCAGCACGATTTGACGAGGCGATTACCGCCTACCAGCGAGCGATCAAGTTAAAGTCCGACGATCCTGATACATGGTACAACTTAGCTGTCGCATGCGGCAAATTAGGGCGTCTCGCCGATGCAATTGCAGCGTATCAGCAAGCAACGAAGATCAAACCCGATCATGCGGCAGCGTGGTACAATCTTGGTTTTCAATGCTTAAAATCTGGTCGTAAGGACGATGCAATTGTTGCTTATCTACATGTGGTCAAGCTCACCCCAAACGATGCTGATGCATGGAACAATTTAGGCATAGCATATCGTCAATCTGGTCGCACTGAAGAAGCGAGGGCTGCGTTTGCACAAGCACAACGATTACAGCCGTTACCCTTTAACAAATAACTTATGTGCATCAGATGGAATCATAGTTAAAAGAGAAAATGATAACACCAACTTCTGGAGCATACGGACAGCTACTCTTTATCTTACCGGTGTATGCACACACGCCCAACGAGTATGATCGGCAATGGCAAAAGGGATTGAAACGAGACGAAGAGTACTTTGTTAGGGGAACGCCTGAAGAACATGCAAGTATCCATGCTCAGCAAATTGAGCTTGCGTGAGACATTTACGAGAACCAAAACCCAATAAGGCCCAGATATCACGATATTGTTGGTTTTGTAGAGTTGTACTTAAGTCACAACCGGTTTGAAGCAGATTTCTATTTCAAACCGGACAGACGAAAGAAATTTGGGCGTGGAATGGCCAGCAAGTTTCGTCTGAACCCTAAACGCTACTACTTACGCAGTTGGCAAAGTCCGCTTGCAAACACGTCGCACTTGCAAACCTTGGAGGAGAAATCTGCTGCACTTGGCGAGGCCTTGCGTGAAGCCAAAGCAGCGGTTGAAAAGCTGGGATGCTATATGGACATCTCGCTTGAAACTCAAATTCTCAGGCACCTTGATGTACCGAAGTTACTGGGGTGGACATGACCCTACAGTGCGGAGGTTGGGAGTTGGGAGGGTCAGCTTTCCACTCGACACGCAGCTACAGTTCGATGGCGAAGGCGACGGCTTGTTTGAGTTTGCCGAGCGCATCCGGTGACAGCGCGCCGAGTTTGCGTTCCAAACGCGCCAGTGGAAGGGAGCCAATTCCCTGCACGTTGGCAATCGAGGATTCGTTCAGAAACGCCAGCTTGCCAATCTCGACTTCGTGGCAGTGGGTGTCCACTGTCGGAGCTTCTTGTCCAGTTTTTCGGCGACTGCTGTCATTGCAATAAATAAATACCCGAAGTCAGACAGAGCGTCAAACCTAACGTGAAATTCGCATGGCTGGTATGACGCCACTATTTTCTTGCGCCGGCATGGCCGGGCGCGGATAGTCCGCGGCGCGAGTGGTGTCATGTTTGATTCCTTATCCAATAAACTCCAAGCGGTTTTTAAGAACCTGCGCGGTTTCGGCAAGTTGACAGAGAGCAACGTTGCCGATGCGTTGCGCGAGGTGCGCGTGGCGTTGTTGGAAGCGGATGTGAATTACAAGGTCGCCAAGGATTTCATCGAGCGCACCAAGCAGCGGGCGTTGGGACAGGAGGTGCTCACGAGCATCACGCCGGGGCAGCAGATTATCAAAATCGTTCACGACGAACTGGTGGCGTTGATGGGGACCGGTGCGCCGGTGCCGATTAACGGGCCGGTGATGATGGTTGGGTTGCACGGCTCCGGTAAGACGACGTCGTCCGGTAAGTTGGCGAAACTTCTTTCCAAGAATGGCCGGAAGCCGTTGCTGGTGGCGTGCGATGTTTACCGGCCGGCGGCAGTTGACCAACTGGAGACGTTGGGCCGGCAGGTACAGGTACCGGTGTTCGCGCAGCGCGGCGAGACGGATATTATTAAAATCGCCCGAAACGCGTTGGCCGCGGCGCAGACGCAAGGCCGGGATTTGGTGATTTTCGATACGGCGGGTCGGTTGCACATTGATGAGGAGTTGGTGCAGGAATTGGTGCGGCTCCGGGATTTGGTGAAGCCGCAGGAAATTTTGTTGGTCGCCGATGCGGCAACCGGTCAGGAAGCGGTGAACATCGCGGAGCATTTCGACAAGGCGCTCGGGTTGACCGGTATCGTATTGACGAAGCTGGACGGCGATGCGCGTGGCGGTGCGGCGCTTTCGATGCGGGCGGTCACCGGTAAGCCGATTAAATTTGCCGGTGTGGGCGAAAAACTGGATGAGCTAGAGGCATTTTATCCGGAGCGGATGGCGGGTCGGATTCTTGGAATGGGCGATGTAGTGGGGTTAGTGGAGAAGGCGCAGGAGGCGTTTGACGCGACTGAAGCGGAGAAAATGCAGCAGAAAATTGCCGACCAAAGTCTGAACTTGGAGGATTTTTTGTCGCAACTCCAGCAATTGAAGAAACTTGGGCCGTTAGAGAATCTGCTTGGCATGTTGCCAGGAATGGGTAATATGAAAGGTCTCAGCCTTGGCGATTCCCAAATGAAGCGCGTGGAAGCGATTGTGCAGTCTATGACGCGGACGGAACGCCGGCAGCCGGAGTTGTTGAATGCCAGCCGGCGGACGCGGATTGCGCGCGGGAGCGGGACGAGCGTGGCGGAGGTAAACGATTTGTTGAAGCAATTCAACATGATGAAGCGAATGATGAAGGACATGGGCAAAATGCAAAAGAAAATGGCCCAAACGGGTATGCTGCCCAAGTTGCGAATGTAGGAAGGAGACACAGAAGTGCCAGTAAGAATTAGATTGCGGAGAGTCGGAACAAAAAATGTACCGGTGTACCGGATTGTAGTCGCGGACGGGCGTAGCCCACGCGATGGCCGGTTCATTGAAAACATCGGGACGTACAATCCCAAGAAAGAAACCAACAATTTCACGGTGGACGTGGAACGGGCGAAGCATTGGATTTCCAAAGGCGCGAAGCCCAGTGACACCGTTCGTAGTATTTTAAAGAAAGCGGAAAAGATCGTTCCCGCAGCCGTTGCGGCTTGACGTCGGGCGGACTTGCCGGGATTTTGACCGGCAGGATTGATGGATATGAAGGCGTTTATCGAATACGTGGTGAAGGAACTGGTCGATTTCCCCGAGCAAGTGGATATTCGGGAAGTGGACGGCGAGCGCGGGATGTTGTTCGAGTTGCGATTAAACCCGAGCGACATCGGTAAAGTTATCGGCAAGAGTGGCCGGACAATTACGGCGATTCGCACGTTATTGATTAGTGCTGCGGCAAAAAACGGTAAGCGCGTGATGTTGGAAATTATCGAGCCTGAAGGCGGCCGGCAGCGGCCACCGGTGGCCGACGCGCCTAGTAACTCGTAGCGGCGGGGCGATGGAATTCGACATCCTGACGTTGTTCCCCGGGATATTTACCGGGCCGCTGGATGAAAGCATTCTCAAGCGGGCGAGAGAAACCGGGTTAGTGCAGATTCGTGTGCATAATTTACGCGACTTCACGCACGATAAGCACCGGGTGGTAGATGACCGGCCGTACGGCGGCGGACCGGGGATGTTGATGAAGCCGGAACCGATCTTTGAAGCAGTGGAAAAATTGCAGCGGCCAGAAAGTTGTGTCGTCTTGATGACGCCGCAAGGAAAGCCGTTCACGCAAGCGCAAGCCGGGCTATTCGCCGGCAAGCCGCATTTGATTATCATCTGCGGTCATTACGAAGGCGTGGATGAACGTGTCCGGGAAGCACTCGTCGATGAGGAAATCAGTATCGGCGATTACGTGTTGACCAACGGCGCGCTGGCTGCAGCGGTGGTGGTGGATGCGGTAACGCGATTGTTACCCGGTGCCATCGGTCACGAGCAAAGCGCGGCGGACGATTCGTTCGCCACCGGAATGCTCGAAGGCCCGCAGTACACGCGGCCGCCGGAGTTTCGTGGGATGAAAGTGCCGGATGTGTTATTGTCCGGCGACCACGGCGCAGTGGAAAAATGGCGGGTTAATGAAGCCCGAGAGCGAACCCGGCAACGCCGGCCAGATTTATTGGAAGGAAAACAAACATGAACGTGTTAGAAAAAATTCAGCAAGAACAGATTCGTAGCGACTTGGTCCCCTTCAAAGTGGGCGATGCCGTGAAAGTGCACACGCGCATTAAAGAAGGCGACCGCGAACGAATTCAATTGTTTGCCGGCTTGGTCATCAACAAGCAAGGCCGGGGCGTGCAAGAGACATTCACTGTCCGTCGCATCAGCTACGGCGAAGGCGTCGAGCGAGTGTTCCCAACTAACTCGCCATTCATACAGAAGATTGAAGTTGAGCGCGCCGGTAAAGTGCATCGCGCAAAGCTCTACTATCTCCGTGGTCGGATCGGTAAGACGGCGACTAAAGTCACAGAAGCCTGAGTCAGTCGGTCAAGCTGGCCACAATCGCATCGCGCTGCCGGCAGAATTCGGATTCGGAAAGTACCGGAACCAAATTGTCAGCCGTGATTGGCTGTTCGAGTTCCACCCAACTCTTGCAACCACCATAGGATTCAAGCCATTGAATGCTGACCGGTGTCGTGCGCCGGTACACGCGAACTAATAACGCAAACAATCCGCGTTCCCAGCCAAATGCGAAACGTTCGTGCAAGATTGCGTCGGTCCAGATATGGCGGCCGGCTAATCGTGCAATTTTCTCTTCGCAATCCAACCGCCGGACGCAATCCACTACGCCATAATACTCGATGCTAATTTGGTCACGACTACCGGTGACGAGTTCGCGGAGTCGCTGATGTTTCGCCGGAATTACCGCCGTTTCTGCCTCGTGAAATTGCGTCGGCAATAGCCAAAATTCTTGGTGATCGACGCGAAATTGTCCGCCGGCTTCGTGGATTCCACCTTTGCGCAGAATGAGGATTTGTTCACTAGCACCTAAAGCATCTACGACGACTGCCCATTCCTTAAAGGCGATGTTCATGCTGGCAGGCCAAAATTACTGGCATGCAATCGAGCAACGCCGGCCAATTCGTTGGCAGTCAGCGGCGGCGTATCGGCAGCAAATTCCGTAAGCTGGCGTTCATTATAAATATTTGGCAGCACCGAACCGATGGCCGTGTCGGTCAGAATGAACTGGATGGCAGCTTGACCAATCGTGCGGCCAGTTTTACCGGTCAGGAAGCCGAGCTGTTCGACTTTTTTCAAACCATCCAAAAGCCAAGCTTTTCGCTTTTCATCGTTGGTAACACGGAAGCTCCGGTGATCATTTTTATCGAATGTGGTCGTCGTATCGTAGGCGCCTTCGAGTAAGCCGCTGCTGTGGGGAACGCGGACGAAGACATTCGTGTTCCCGGCGGCGCGTGCTACCGGTAAGATTTTCTCGCCAAGCATTTGTTCGAGCAGATTGTAAATGATTTGCGTCGGTGCATGGCGTTCCGTAATCGTCGCGATTCCTTCGTCAATTTGCCGCGCATCAATTGCCGGGCCGAGTGCTGTGCCGTAAATGAGAATTTTACCTTCGCACTTCAAGGCGTCGAGCGTCTCGAAAATTTCGTCATTACGAATGGCGTCAAGGCGCGGGTTGTGGAGTTGGTACAAATCAATCCGGTCAGTCTGTAATCGCTGCAGACTTCGTTCACAAGCAGTCCGAATGTAGGCCGGCGTCCAGTTGTGCGGCCGTTCGCGTTGACCGGGCTGAACACCGGGATGGTTGTAAAAGTCGTAGCCGAATTTTGTGGCGATGACGATCTCGTCGCGCCGACCGGCAAATGCTTGCGCCAGTAACGTCTCACCTTTTCCGTCGCCGTACACATCGGCGGTGTCGAAGAAGTTGATGCCGAGATTAAGCGCCTTCCGGAGTAATCCGACGCCGGTGGTGTAATCATCGCCGGCGACGCCCCACATCGTGGTGCCAATGGTCCAGAGGCCAAAACCGACTTCGGAAACTTTCAGTGATGTACCGGTGAGTGGTCGGTATTTCACAGCGTGGCCAAAACCTCGTCGATGCTGCCACGAATGCCGGTAAAGATTGGCGTGTCGCGCAGAGTGTATTTGCGGACTTCATGCTCGCGCATTTCCATGACGAGGTTGAGAAACTCGTTCGGATTATCACCTTCAAACGCGACGACAAACTCCGGGTCGTCGAGGCCGAAACTGTAAATGGTATTAATCTTGATACCGGGATACCGGTGACCGGCTTCGATATGGACATTCATCATCCGCTGCCGGTCTTCTTTCGGCAACTGATACCAGTCGGTCGTTTTCCAGAATGGATAAATAAAAATATATTTATTCGTGCCCGGAATCACGCGTCCCCGGCGACCTTCGCTACCTTCGTGCTCATGTTTATCCACATACATCGAACGCTTGGTCAGACCGAGAAAGCTATACGGCGTTGTGCACCACTTTCCCAGACCAGTATGGAGCAGTTGCGTGCTCATTTCGGTAAAATCTTCCAACCGTTCGCTGATTCGCCAGAGGACGAAGTCCGTGTCGCCGCGCGTGCCGACGGTGCTAAATGGGATCACAAGACATTTTGTTTTCCAAGTGGCGATGGCAGCGGAAAACTCGGCTTTGCCGTGGTCGCGTTCGGCGACCGGCCGCCGCCGCCAAGCAGGATCGGTTTTGAAGAATAAATAATTAACGAATTGTTGTCGGATGTCGTTAGCCATTGCAGCCCGTAATCCAGATTCCGCCACTTGTCAAGTTGGCGGCTGGTGCTATTGTCGGTGGTGCAAATCCCCATCTCGTTCACTGACCTGATCAACGCCCGCATTCTCGCGATTTCCGAAGACCGCCTCACCGGTTTTCAGCCTGATCCGCTCGGCGCTATCGCAAATCAATCCGGTGTCGAGTTACCGGTGGTCATCGAACGAATTCAGGCGATGTTGCGCGCCGGTACGATTCGTCGGGTGCGACAAACATTATTAGCGACGAATCTTGCGCAAGGTGCGCTGGTGGCTTGGCAGGTACCGGAGGAAAACCTTCACTCGGTATTTGACTGGATGTTTCAGAATGATCCATTTTCCGGGCACGTCGTAATTCGCACCACCGATACCGGTGCCACTCGGTACCGGCTGTGGACAACGGTGAAAGTACCGGCTGGTTTTTCATTGGTGAAACATTGCGAATTGCTGGCCAGCAAAACTGGCGCGGAGCAATTCATTTTATTGCCGGCGAAGAAACTATTTGCGCTCGGCGTCGGTCATGTGCGTCGGCGGGGGCTGGAACCCGGCAGCCGCGCGGAGGTGTTGGCGGAAGTTACCGATGTGAATATGGTGACGCTTACCGCCGAAGAATGGAAAGTATTAACCGCGCTCAAACGCGAATTTCAACCGGAGGAGTTGACGCCCAATCTCTGGGCGGCTCGCGCCGGTGAAGCGGGTGTGACATTGGAAACTTTTTTGGCCATCGCGACTGATTTTGACCGGCGCAAGATTACCGGCCGGTTTTCAACTTTTCTCGAACACGTGAAGCCGACCGGTAACGGCGACCGGGTCACGCGATTCAATGCGTTATTTCATTGGGCGGTACCGGCGGGACGAGAGATTGACGCCGGAAGAGAAGTGGGCCGGCATCACATCATGACGCACGCCTACTGGCGCGAGACCGGAGAGGAATTTCATCATGTCAACATCATGGGCGTCGCACATGGCACAGATAAAGAATTACTTCTGGCTCACAAAGCTGCGATTGACCGGCATCTTGTCGAGGTGGGAATTCCGGTTTCGTACACGAATGTTTTCTGGGGTGGCCGGAGCGAAATCAAACCATCCGAAATTACACCGCAAGCTTACCAAGAATGGATTAGTCGGGTTTGACGAATTTGCGCGGCGCGTCGAGCTTGATGAGTTTCATTTCTTGCGCCGTTAAATCGAGCAACGCAATGCCGAGACGAATTGTGCGCCGGGCGCGCAAATGTAAATAGCCGACAGCGATTGCCACCAACAGCCAAGCTAAAAATACCCACCACGGATGCGGCGCGGTGTGTTGGGTAATAAAGATCACCAACGCCACGAAGCTCACCACCGACCAGAAAAATACTTTTGCGACGAAGGTCCAACCGGCGTGGAGCCGAGCGCGCAAGAGACGTTTGTTGCCGCCATGATTTTCAGCGACGGTATTCACGGTCACTTTCGTGAGTCGGTCACCGAACACAGTCACGTCAAATTCATCCCAGCCGCTATCGGCGGTGGCTTGCCATTGGTCGCGGTCGAGCACTTCCAGCAGCTTGGCCAAAAACTCAAAGCGCTCAATTCCGGCTTCGTTCCAGTAATTGACCGTGTAGATATTTTTGACGCCGTCATACGCCTCGGCCATCGTGCGAACGCTGTCACGGGCGGTATTGGGAGTGGCGGAACGGTGCAACCGGTAGGCGTACCGGGGCCAACCGCGGACGATGGGTTGTAAAAGATAAAGTAATGCCGTTAGCGGTCGCGACCACCGGTTACGTTGCCAGACCGGCAAATCCACATAACCAGCTGCGCTGATGGCTACCACCAAACTGGCGGCAAATGTCAGCATCGGAAGCGTCCACAATGCCGGCCACACCAATGTTAATAGCACGCCGCCGAGGGTAATCATCACATGCCATTCCAAACTCGTCACCAGCGTCGCCAAGCCAGCCGGCTCCGGTGTGTATAACGTTTGAAATAAACCGCTGCCAAAAACTCCGTGGTAAATTACAAACCGGCCAAACCAGCCTGTCGTCCGGCCGGGATTATAAATTCGACCGCGCCAGCGCATCCCGCCCAGATTGTTGAAATATTCCGGGTGCTTATACCGGAGCATCGCTTCGGCGACGCCGTACCCGCGTTGCTGCTTCAAATATGCGCCGGTCGTGTGTCGCCGGTAATGCCAGACGAAACCAGCATGACTGAATGCGATTTTTCGTCCGCGTTGCAGTAACCGCCAGCAAACGTCCACGTCATCGCCTGCCGACCGGTAAATCGGATCGAAACCTTCGATTTCTTCGAGTGCCCATTTCCAAAACGCCATGTTGCAACCGGGAATGTGTTCGGCATTTCGGTCGTCGAGCATCACGTGCGCCGGTCCGCCGGGAGCCACCGCAACGACACCGGCCACCCAGTTATCTTCCACCGGTGGGAAATTATGTCCGCCGATGGCTGCCGCGTCGGTCTTCAATAAATCGCCGACGAGATAATACAACCAATCTTCATCCACCCGGCAATCGCTGTCGGTGAACGCCACAATCGCACCGGTGGCGGCGTGAATGCCGGTGTTGCGGGCGTTCGACAAACCGAGGTTGCTCTGATGAATCGTTTTTATTTCCGGGAACTGCGCGGCAATTTTCGCCGTGTCATCCGTCGAACCGTCGTTGACGAGAATGACTTCGTAGTCTGGATAATTCAGATGCCGGAGCGAATTCAGACAGGCCGGTAAAGTGCGTCCGCCGTTGTAGCTGGCGACGACGACGCTGACTTTCGGATATTCAGCCAATGGGAAACAAGGCGCGTGCCCGAATTGTTCCGCCACGGCAGTGAAGGAGGCTTTCGGATTCCGGTCCCGGTCGGTCAGTCCAAAAAACCAATTCTCAATCTGATGGCCGCCGGTATGCCAGTCGTCGGTGAACGCAAAAATAAATGTCCCGGCTAGTCCGGCGCGGAAGGCGACTTCGATATGACCGCTGAGGAATTTTGCCTTCGCTTCTTCGCCTTCGCGCATCGAATCCATGCCGAATTCCGCGAGCACGAGCGGCTTGCCACCGGCTTGGCTCTGCAGTCGGTCGAGGTAATTCTCAAACGGTTTTGGGTCGTGGAGATAGACGTTGAAGCTGACGAAATCGAGACTTTGCGGCCGGAGAAATTCTGTCGGCGGATAATTGACGAAGGTGACGAGCCGTTGCGGGTCGACTGATTTGACGATGCCGGCGAGCTCGTCGAGAAAATCTTCAATCTTGCGGGCGCCGTACCAGCGAGCGATATCCGGCGGAATTTCGTTGGCGAGCGTGATGGCAAAGACAGCGGGGTGACCGGCAGTCGCTTCGGCTGCGTGCCGGGTCGCATTACGAGCGAAAGCTTTTGATTCGTCGTCGTCGAGAAAACAGGTGTGTTTCGGCCAGTAATAATCGACCAACACTTTTAATTCGTGCCGGTGGGCGCAGTCGAGGAACCAGCGCGGCGGAACGTGGTAGACGCGGACGCAGTTGGCATTAAGTTGGCGGATTAGCGCGAAATCTTTTTCAACTTGCTCCGGTTTCGGGAAAGTGTCGCCGCCGGGACTCGGTTTGAATGGCCCGTAGGTCACGCCTTTCGGATAAAACTTTTTCGCGCCGATGCGGAAAAACTTCCCGTCGGTCAACACTCGCTCGGCCGGTGGAATATTGGCGAGGTTGACTGGTAACTCCGGTTGGTTGCCGGCGATGGATGATGAATTGGCCACGTTTGGGCTTAAATTGAGAATCGGGTTGTAACACAAGCCATGCGCAGCGTCAATCCGCTGGCGTTCCCGAGGCGAGCGCGGTAGGCTCACCGCTATGTTCGATTTGCAACCGTGGCAATGGAGTTTGGTGGTGTTGGGTGCGCTGCTAATTGGCGTGTCGAAAACCGGGATTACCGGATTGGGCGCGTTGACGGTGGCGATTTATGCCAACATTTTACCGGCGCGTCAATCGACTGGGATAATTTTGCCGATGTTGGTGTGCGCGGATTTTGTGGCGGTAGCAACGTACCGGCGCCATGCGGCGTGGCGATATATCTGGCCCTTACTTCCGTGGGTGGTGGTCGGTATTGTGGCCGGTTACTTTACCATGGGACGCATTAACGATATTCAAGTGCGGCGCGGTATCGGCGTGACGCTATTGATAATGGTGGCGCTTCATTTCTGGCGCCGGCAACGCGCCGGTAACGAACCGATTCCGCACACGCTATGGTTTTCTGCACTGACCGGCGTGTTGGCGGGATTCACGACGATGCTCGCGAATGCCGCCGGCCCAATCATGGTGCTATATATGTTGGCGGTCGGCTTGCCGAAGTTAGAATTTCTCGGAACCGGGGCATGGTATTTTCTCATCATCAATTTATTCAAGGTGCCGTTCAGTTATCATCTCAATCTGATTACACCGGCGACGCTTCAGTTCAACGCACTGCTATTACCGGTGGTGATTGCCGGTGCATTGCTCGGGAAAATATGCGTGAAACACATCAATCAGACCTGGTTTGAGACGCTGGCGTTGGCGCTGACCTTGGTCGCCGGTGTGCGGTTATTATTCTGAGATTTAATCTACTCACACGTATGAGATTGACACCGGATTGGTAATTTGCGATTCTCCGCGTTGCGAGGAATGGTTACTCAAAAAGACATTGCGCAACGGCTCGGCGTCTCGACGTCGCTGGTTTCGCGTGCGCTCGGCGGAACTGCTCCCGGTATCGGCGCGGCCGCGACGACGATTGAACGGATTCGCGTGGAAGCCGCCAAGCTAAAATATCAGCCGAACGCGGTGGCGCTGAGTTTGCGCGGAACTTCGACGCGCACCATTGGTGTCGTCATCAAAAATTTCGACGATCCATTTTTCGGACGCGTCATTGCGGAGTTGCAGGCCTTGGCGACCGCGAAACAATTTTCATTACTCCTCACCGGTTGTCCGCCCGGTGCCGAAGCGCGAGTGGATATTCACTCGATGGAGAAACACCGGCTCGATGGATTGATTATTACCGGTAGCGATTTTGTGCCGGAAGGTTTGAAATCTTTTCTGAGTCGCGGTGTGAAGGTTGTCCGTCTGGGATTTGGGCCAGTCACGCCAGGCGTCATTAATGTCACCGTAGATTTAGAGTCTGGATTGCGCCAGCTGGTTAGTTATCTGACGAAGCTCGGGCACCGGGACATTGGCTACATCGGTGACGAGACGGCGCCGAACCTGCGCCGAGAAAAGTTACTGCTGGCTGCGCTTAAAAAAGCCGGTTTGCTTGCGCGGCCCAATTGTTTTGTTCGCGCGAAGACCACCGGTGCGGATGCCGGCTACGAAGCGATGCAGATTTTATTAAAACGCTGCGGTGATTTATTGCCGACGGCGGTAGTGGCGGCAGAAGATGTGTTGGCGCAAACGGCGTTGCGAGTTTTGTTTGAACGCCGGGTGCGCGTGCCGCAGGATTTGACGTTGGTCGGCGTGGACGATGTGCCGTCGGCGCGAATGACGATCCCGGCGTTGACCACGCTCCGGCAACCGATACCGGCGATGGTGCAAATAGCATTTGAACAACTCATAACCACCGGCGAGAAATCGCAGAGAACAATTTTAGTGAAACCAGAATTAGTCATCCGCGAATCATCTGCGGCAAAAACTGAAAACGGAAACGGTTAGAACAAACTATGAAAACACAACCACTCGACGTCTTAATTATCGGCGGCGGCATGATCACGAACGATTTGATTTTGCCGAGTGTCTATCAACTCCAACGCCTCGGTGTCGTCGGCGAAATCAGCATTTGCGCGCTCAACAGTGCGCCGCTGAAAGCGCTGGCGGAGAATGCGGAACTCACCGCCGCATTTCCGGGACAAAAGTTCACAGCGTTACCGGCGCTGACGACGCCACCGGATAAGATGTTTCCAGATTTGTTCAAAGACGCGCTAGCCAAGATGCGCCCCCGGCAAGCGGTGATTGTCGCGGTGCCGGACTGGTTCCATTATCCAATCATCCTCGAAGCATTGCGTCGGGAACAGCACGTGCTTAGCGTCAAGCCGCTGGTGTTGGAATATAAACAAGACGCGGAAATCGAACATCTCGCGCTGGAAAAAGGTTTGTTCGTCGGTGTCGAATATCACAAGCGTTTTGACCGTCGTGCGCTGCAAGCGAAGCGGTTGTACGGCGAAGGCAAATTCGGCCAGTTCACGATGGGCGAGGCGAAGTTGCACGAGCCGTATTATTACCGGCACTCGAATTTCCAAAATTGGTTCACCTGCGACAAGACTGACCCGTTTACTTACGTCGGCTGTCACTATGTGGACTTAGTTTATTTCATTACCGGTCTCAAACCGGTTGCGGTTTCGGTGGACGGCGTGCGCGGTAAATTCCCGAATGGCAAAGAAGCGTTTCTCTGGTCGAGTGGCCGGGTGCGTTTTGAAAATGGCGCGTTGCTGACGGTGACCGACGGTCTCGGTTATCCCGATGACGCCGCCGGTGGTAATGACCAAGCGTTGGTGATGTATTGCGAAGGTGATAACCGCACCGGCATGATTAATCACGACGACCACGAACGCGGTGTCCGGTATGTGTTCCTCGAACCGAGCGGCGCAGCGCGCTATCGGTACGTCAGTCCGGATTTTTTCCGGCTCGTACCGTGGGAAGGTGCTGGCGCGAAGCCGGTCGGTTACGGTTACGATTCCATCGCTGCGAATTTGCAGACGATGCACCGGATTGAAGCCACTTGCGGCAGCGTCGCGGACCGGCAGAAGGTCATTCGCGAAGTGGATGCCGCCGGGATCATCGCCACGCCCGCTAACAGTTTCGTCAACGAATTGGTCGTTGAAGCCGCGCGCCAATCTATTCTTGCCGATGGCGCGTTGGTTAAAATTCATTACGGCAACAACCCTCACGTGGAGAAAAGCAATGGCTGAATATAGTCTGAAACCTGTCAAAGTTCCGCAAATCAAAACCAAATACCGGCGGATTAAAACCGCGTTACCGGTGCCGCAGTCGTTACCGGTTTTTGCAAAATTGCGCGGCAGCGAACCGCGCTCAATGTCCGGCCAGCCGCCGATTTTGTGGCACAAGGCCGACAACTTCCTCGTCGGTGACAAATGGGGAAATCAGTGGATTGATTGGTCTAGCGGTGTGCTCATCACGAATACCGGTCACGGTTGCCCTGAAATCGTTAAAGCCGTGCGCGCTGTGCTCGACCGGCCATTGCTCGCGACCTACGTGTTTCCACATGAAGACCGGGCGACGCTCACACAGATGTTGCGTGAGTTAGCTCCGGTGCCCAGCAAGTATCAAGTGTTCCTGCTCAGCACCGGCAGCGAGGCGACGGAAAATTGCATCAAACTTTCCAAAACTTACGCGCTCCAGAAATACGGGCCGACCAAGAAATATATGGTCAGCTTCCAGAACGCGTTTCACGGGCGGACGATGGGTTCGCAACTCGCCGGTGGCATTGAGCCGCTGAAAACTTGGATGGTGGATCGCGACCGGACCTTTGTGCAAGTGCCGTTCCCAGATGGTTTCAGAAATCCTGACACTTCGTTTGATTTGTTTCTCCAGTCACTCGCGAAACAAAAAGTCCGGCCGCAAGACATTGCCGGCGTCATCACCGAAAGCTACCAAGGTGGCGGTCCAAGTTTCCTACCGGTGAAATATGCACGGCAACTCGAAAAATTCTGTCGGCAACACGACATCGTGCTGACGATGGACGAAGTTCAAGCTGGCTTCGGTCGGACCGGTAAAATGTTTTGCTTCCAGCATTACGGCATCAAGCCGGATCTCATCGCTTGCGGTAAAGGTATCACTTCGTCGCTGCCGCTATCGGCAGTGATTGGCCGTTCCGAGGTTATGGATTTGTATGCGCCGGGCTCGATGACTTCCACGCACTCGGCATCGCCACTGGCCGTGGCGGCGGCCATTGCGAATCTGAAAGTTTTGCACAAAAAGAAACTCGCCGCCCGCGCCGCCAAACTCGGCGCGTGGTTCATGACGGAACTCGAACGCATCCAACAAAAATATCCGCAGCGGCTCGGCCGGTGCTGGGGTAAAGGTCTGGTCGCCGGTATCCAAGTCGTCAAGCCCGGCACGTGCGAACCGGATGGCGCGGTCGCGTTGGCCATCAACTTAGCCTGTCTCTATAACGGCGTGTTGATGTTCGCGCCGGTCGGCAGTGGTGGTGGCTGCGTGAAAATCGCGCCGCCGTTGACGATTGCCGAAGATGCGCTCCGGGAATCGCTGGCAGTATTTGAGCAATGCGTGGACGAGGTGATGGCGCGCCTGTGAATTATTTCGACATCCAAGTGAACGGCTACGGCGGTGTCGATTTCAACAAAGACGAACTGACCGCCGAGGAATTGCATTTCGCCTGTGAAATCTTGCAGCGCGACCGCGTGACCGGCAGCTTCGCCACGTTCGTCACCGACCAAATTCCGGTAATGTGCCGGCGGGCCGCACAGCTGGTAAAACTCCGCGAACGCGATCCGCTCTGCCGGCAACTGATTGCCGGGATTCATTTTGAAGGCCCGTTCATGAATGAGACCGCCGGCTATCGAGGCGCGCATCCGGAAACCGCGTTGCATCCGGCTAAGATGGATGAGATGAAACAATTGCTCGATGCCGCCGGTGGCTTGGTCAAGCTCGTCACACTCGCACCGGAACGCGACCCCGGTATGGCGACCACTCGGTATCTCGCTGGTCAAGGCATTGTCGTCAGCGCCGGTCACACCAATGCGTCGCTCGACGATTTGCACGCAGGCATCGACGCCGGGTTGACGATGTTCACGCATCTCGGAAATGGCTGTCCGATGCAAATGCACCGGCACGACAATATCATTCAGCGCGCTCTCAGTTGCGCCGGTAAGCTCTGGCTGTGTTTCATTGCCGACGGCGCGCATATTCCGTTTTTTGCGCTGAAGAATTTTCTGAAACTAGCCGGCAGCGAACACGCCATCATCACTACCGACGCCTCATCACCGGCGGGAATGGGGCCCGGCACTTATACATTTTCCGGCAAGACCGTGGTGGCAGACGAGACGATGACGTTGTGGGCGGCGGACCGCAGTCACTTTGTCGGCTCCGGTATCTCCATGCCGAAAGTCGAAGAGAATCTTCGCCAGTACCTCGGTTTTAGCGACACTGAAATCCGGAAACTTCTCAGCGATAATCCGCGCCGCGCTTTCGGAATTTAACAAATACGTTTTGCTTCGATTCCGAGAATGGCGGCGAGTTTTTCAATCTTGCCGGCGATGTGACCGACACCGATCGCGCAATGATGCGCCGGACCCGCCGTGGACCAAGCGTTCATAAATTGCGGCGCGCTGAGACTGAATTTATAGCGGCTATTCGTATTTCCGATTTGCAGCACCGGGCCGGCAACGCTTTCGCCTTCGGCAGTCAATAGCATTAGCTTGCCGTCACCGCGCTGGACGACGGACAGTAAGGTGACCGGACCATGTTTCACAGTCATCTGAATCGAAAGACCTTTACCGGGTTTACCGTGGTACACCGGTACCGGCACGAGCCGCACCCGGCCTTCGGCGATGGCGAAATGCGCCGGGCCGTCGTGACCGAGATAAACGACATCGTCTTTGAAATCGGCGAGGTAAAATTCCGAGAACGAACCGCCGGCACCGAACGCATCCATGATTTTCATGGCTTGGACGTTTTTAACTTCGCACTCGCCGGCGACCGGAATGTTGTGGCCGGTAAGCAAGGTGGTACCGGCAATAACGCTGGTGACGATGTCTTGGTATTCGTTGCCGGCGACGCTTTCGTAATAATAGGCCATTGAACCGAGGTTGTGGTTTTTCACGAGCGCGTCGAGTGCGCAGGAAGTGCGGGCGGCGCGGGTGATTTCGGCAGGTTCGCATTCCGGTGCAACTTCAAATTCTTTTTGGAATTGCCGGAGCTTGGCTTGAACACGCTGATTGGTGACGGCGTTGCGGAGCGCGTGCAGCTCGCACATTTCCAGCAGTTCAAAGTGATTGCCGAACACCGCCGACTGCTGGGTCAGATCGCTGTAAACGTCGAGCATGCCGCCGTAATAATGGCCGAGGATGCCGACGCGGTTCTGGCGCATCGCGCCGGCAACTTTGGCGGCGGCCACCCAATCGCGGATTTCACGCCACGCTTCCTCGTCGTGCAGATGGCCGGTGACTAAATGATAGGCGATACCGGCGCGGTTGAAGACGCAGGCGATTTCCGGGGCCGAGCAGGATTGGCAATGTTCGAGCCAGATGCCGGTCATCAAACCACGGTCGCCGAGCGCATTAAATTTTTCGTAATCAAGCTGCGCGACCGGCTGAAGATTCAGCACCACCACCGGTACGCCAACGTGTTGTACCACCGGCAAAACCGTCGAGCTGAGCGCGTAGGTTGAGACGTAGAGAAAAATGAATTCGACTTCTTCCCGGCGAAACAACGCCGCTGCCTCGCGCGCTTTCGCCGGTGAATCCACCAGCCCTGCATTTACCAGCTCGACGCCGCAGCCTTTGATTTGCTTACCGATTTGCGTTTGGTAGCCGACCAGCCGGTCGCGCAGTCCTTTGAATTGCGTCCAATACGTATCCAGCCCGATTCCGAACAAACCGATTTTGGTTTTCGTCTGTGGCATGATGATTTCTCCAGTTGCGGCGAAGATAACGAGAACCGGCAGTTGGCGCAAGTCTCCGGCTCTGCTAGATTGCCGGCACACGCCTATGAACCAAACCAAACTCACCCAACTGCTCACCGATGTTCGCGGTGGCCGGCAATCGGTGGCGGCGGCGCTCCGGCAACTCAAGTCACTCGAGACGCATAACCTCGACTTCGCGAAAGTGGACGGCCACCGGTCGTTACGTAAAGGTTTTCCCGAAGTCATTTACTGCGAAGGCAAGTTACCGGCGCAAGTCGCGAAGATTGCCGGCGCAATTCTCAAGCACAACGACAATCTTCTCGCCACCCGCGCCGGTAAAGAAACTTACCGGGCTGTCAAACGCGCTTTTCCCTCGGCGAAATATCACGAAGCCGCTCGCGCCATCACCGTCGTCCGTAAACCGCTGCCGAAACGCACCGGCACGATTGCCGTGCTCTGCGCCGGTACCACCGACATTCCGGTGGCTGAAGAAGCCGTCGTCACCGCTGAGATTATGGGAAACTCCGTGAAACGGTACTACGACGTTGGCGTCGCCGGTCTGCACCGGTTGCTCGCGGTGAACGAAGAATTGCTCGCCGCCAACGTCCTCATCGTCATCGCCGGTATGGAAGGCGCGTTGCCGAGTGTCGTTGGCGGACTCGTGGACAAGCCGGTGATTGCTGTGCCCACGAGCGTCGGTTACGGCGCAAGCTTCGGCGGCATCGCCGCACTGTTGGCGATGCTCAACTCCTGCGCCAGCGGCGTCACCGTCGTCAACATCAACAACGGTTTCGGCGCCGGCTACGCTGCCAGCCTTATCAACCAGTTGGCGTCACACGGTTGTCTTAATAACAGATGACGAAAAACAGTTCTAAAACGAAGAACACGGAAATGGAGGCGGTCCGAATCTGCGCAGAACGATTTCGTGCGGCTCTGGAAAGATGCGACCGAAATTTACTGCCAATCGCTCTTCAAGATTTTCCGAATGGATCGTGCGGTGATGCAGCCTTGCTTCTGGCGAAGTATTTGCAGAAGTCAGGGCTGGGGCGTTTTGATTATGTTTGTGGCACACTTTATAAAGACGGTGAGCTTGGTTTCCAATCACATGCTTGGCTCCAAAGAGAAGATGTTATTGTCGATATTACCGCAGACCAGTTTGACGAAGTACAAGAGCCTGTTCTGATAACCAGAGACCATTCTTGGCATAAACACTTTGAAGAGAAATCTAGACACGTTGCTGATTACGAGAACTATGATCCGGAAGCTAGAGCTAGCTTTTCGGCTGCATATGAGAATGTGGTTGCCTGTGTTCACGATAATTAGCTATCAGCGGTGATTGACCGAATGTGCCGGCGTCGCTAAAGTGCCGGGCGGCATGACTGGCTGGGAAGTATTTCTGCAACAGCTCATCATCGGGCTGTCCAACGGCATGATCATCGCGCTGATCGCGTTGGGCTACACGATGGTGTACGGCATCATCGAGTTGATCAACTTCGCCCATGGCGATTTGTTCATGCTCGGCTGCTTTGCCGCGCTGACGTTGGTCAGTCTCACCGGTGATTTACCGGTCTGGCTTGTGCTCATGCTACTGCTCGTGCTCACACCGGTCTTCTGCGGCGGCTTGAACTGGCTCGTCGACCGGCTCGCGTACCGGCACCTGCGCGATGCCACCAAGCTTGCGCCGTTGGTCTCGGCTATCGGCGTGTCATTTGTATTTTTGAATCTCGGTCTGTTCTGGGGCGGATTGCCATTGAAAGTTTTTGGTTTCGGCAAAGCCGCTGCCGCGCCGAAAGATTTTCCAACATTGGTTTCCAACGCTAATCTGCTGGGCAGTTCCAATGTGGAATTCACCACGAAAGATTTGCTCGTGCTGGTGATTACAGTGCCGTTGATGGTCGGGTTAACGCTCTTTGTCAAACGAACACGTGCCGGTAAGGCAATGCGCGCCGTGGCGCAAGACCGGCTCGCGGCGCAGTTGATGGGTATCGACGCGAACCGGGTGATTGGTCAGACATTTCTCCTCGGTGGTGGGCTGGCTGGTGTAGCGAGCGTGGTGGCGTCGCTGTACAACAACACGATTTATTTTCAGATGGGTTACCGGGCCGGTATGGACGCGTTCACGGCGGCGGTGCTCGGCGGGATCGGCAGTTTGCCGGGTGCGGTACTCGGCGGTTTGTGCATCGGTTTGGCGCGCGCTTTTGCCGATCAATACATCGCGACGCGATGGACGAATGTCATCGTGTTCGCGATTCTGATTTTGGTGCTGGTCTTCCGTCCTAGCGGTTTGCTCGGCGCCAAACACCGGGAGAAAGTATGAAGCTCCGGTTCCATTGGGCGTTTCTACTCGTCGCGGCGCTGGTGCCGGTGGTCGGACTTTTTGTACCGGCGGCGCGGAGCCTTGGCGAATTACTGCGTCCGATTTTCATCATGGCGATTCTCGCGCTCGGTTTGAATATCCTGACCGGCTTCACCGGTATCTTGAATCTCGGTGTCGCGGCGTTCATGGCGCTCGGCGCGTATGCCTATGCGATTTTGACCTGCGACATTTATCCATTTCAATTCGGTTTCTGGCCGGCGGTGATGCTGACGGTGTTGGTTGGACTGCTTGCCGGTTTGATGCTCGGCTTGCCGACGATTCGGCTCCGCGGCGATTACCTCGCCATCGTCACGCTCGGCTTCGGCGAGATTGTGCAGGACTCGCTCAAGAACATGGACGTGATCACCAAAGGAACACAAGGCATCAATCCGCTGCCGGGGCCGACGTTTGCCGGCTATATGTTCCGGAGCGAAACGTACGCGCCGTGGTATTACCTCTTTCTCGGTTTCCTCGCGCTCGTCGTTTTGCTCAATCGCAATCTCCAGCGTTCCCGAGTCGGCCGCGCGTGGATCGCGATCCGCGAAGACGAACTCGCCGCGTCCTGCATGGGCGTCAATCCGATGAAGATGAAACTGCTCGCGTTCTCGCTCGGTGCAGCGCAATGCAGTCTAGCCGGCGCGTTATGGGCAAGTTTTCTTGGCTCCAGCGGCGAACCCGGTAACTATGATTTCCAAGTTTCGATTATCGCGCTTTGCATTGTCATCGTCGGCGGTATGGGCAACATCGCCGGTGTGTTACTCGGCGCGTTGGTAGTCATTGGTTGTAACTCCATCGTACTTGAAACGCTCACCAATTTCCTGAAAGCCCACGAACTCATCAGCAGCACGAATGTTTACACCGCGCCCGGCAACTGGAAATATATGCTCTTCGGTCTTGCGCTGATTCTGATGATGCGCTTCAAGCCCGAAGGTTTGCTTCCGTCCCGGCAAGTCAAAGCGGAATTACATCCTCATGAGCCTCCTCCAAGTTGACAAACTGACGATGCGCTTCGGCGGTCTCGTGGCGGTGGACGCGGTCACGTTAGAGATTCCGCCGGGCGAAATCGTTTCGCTCATCGGCCCGAACGGTGCCGGCAAGACCACCGTCTTTAACGCGATTACCGGTATCTACGAACCGTCGGCGGGCGGCGTCCGATTTGCCGGCCACGAAACGCGCAGCGAATTTTGTGGGAGCGTCGCAGTTCTTTTGCTGCTGACCGGTTTTCTGACCGCTGGCGCGCTAATCTTGCTCTGTAACATTGAATCGCTCTGGGAAGTCGTTATCACCGGCAACTACCAATACCGGCAAGTCTTTCAATGGAAACCGGCCAACATCGCTTTCACCACATACTTTTCCGAAAATTCTGGTACGCGGTTAATTTTACCGGCGGTGTTCGGATTATTCCTCGGCTTGGCCGGCGCGTGGGCAGTTTGGCAACGTTCCCGGCGCGCACCGGAAGTCGCCGCTCATGCCGGTATCGCTCGTACTTTTCAAAATATCCGGCTGTTCAACCAGATGACTGTCCTCGACAACGTGTTGCTTGGTATGGACACGCAACTGCGGACGCGGTTCTGGCACGCCGCGCTCCGGTTGCCATTATTCTGGCGCGAACGCCGGGAAGCAACTGGCAAGGCCATCGAGATTCTCCGGTTTGTCGACTTGGATCGCGAGGTTAATCAGCTGGCGGAAAACTTGTCATACGGCCACCAGCGCCGGCTGGAAATCGCTCGCGCGCTGGCGATGCAGCCGAAATTGATTTTGCTCGACGAGCCGGCCGCCGGCTTGAATCCAGCCGAAAGTCAGGCATTGATGGAACTCATCCGGCAAATCCGCGAGCGCGGCATCACGGTATTGTTGATCGAACACGACATGCAAGTGGTGATGGGAATTTCTGACCGGATCGCGGTGCTCGATTATGGCGAGAAAATCGCCGAGGGCACACCGGCGGAAGTCCGAGCAAATCCGGCGGTGATTGAAGCGTATTTAGGAAAATCTGATGCTAGCACTTGAGAATATTCACGCCGGTTACGGACCGATTGATGTGCTGAAAGGCATCACGCTACGTGTCAACGAAGGTGAAATCGTGACAGTGCTTGGCGCGAATGGTGCCGGCAAGTCTACGACGTTGATGACGATTGCTGGCGTGAATCCGTGCCGGCAAGGAATGATTACTTTCGCTGGCGAACCGATTGCAAACTTACCGGTGCACGAGATTGTGCGGTTGGGAATTTCGCAGGTACCGGAGGGGCGAAGAATTTTCCCGCGGCTGACGATTCGCGAAAATTTGGAGTTGGGCGCATTTCAACGGAACGACGACATTGCCGGTGATTTGGAGCGGGCGTTGGATTTGTTTCCGATTCTCCGGGAGCGCACCGGTCAACTCGGCGGCACGCTCAGCGGTGGCGAACAGCAGATGCTGGCGATTGCGCGGGCGTTGATGGCGCGGCCAAAATTACTATTACTCGACGAACCGTCGCTTGGGCTCGCACCGTTGATGGTGGTGAAGATTTTCGAAATCATCCGCGCAATCAATCAGCAAGGCACGACAATTTTACTCGTCGAACAAAACGCGAACATGGCCTTGCACATCGCCCAGCGCGGCTACGTTCTCGAAACCGGCCGAATCGTACTAGAAGATTCAGCGGCGAATTTGATAAATAACGAACAAGTGCGAAAAAGCTATCTGGGTGGATAGGTCAGGCAATTCTCGGTAGCTTTCCGGTTGACTGGTCGTAGACGCCGAATTCCTCTACAGCCTCGACCAGTGCCCGCAGGTTTTCGTCGGGTGTGTCACGGCCGCATTGATCACCGGTGCTGAGAATGAAGCGGCCACCTTCACCGGCATCGCGCATGGCTTGGATTGCCGCCTGTGTTACGTCAGCGGGTGTGCCGTTTAACATGACGTTGACGGTGTGGAGGTTGCCTTTCAATGTGAGCCGGTGGCCGTAGAGTCGTTTGAGTTCCGCAAGGTTGCAGTCGCCCATCGGCGGAATTTCTAATGGATCAATCACTGTGAGCGCAGTTTCTTCGGCCATGATTTTCACCAAGGCGGTTTCCGGTCCGCAGGAATGAATGTGAGTCATAAAGCCGTGCGCGTTGGCGAGTTCGATTGCCCGTTTGACGGCCGGCAAAGCGAGCTGCCGGAAAATTTCGACCGTTTGATAAACCAAGGTACCGGATCCGCCGACGCAAAGAAAATCAGGTCGGACATCCATTGCTAGAATTTTGGCGAACTTTTTTTCAACTACCGCAACTCGGTCGGCCGCTAATTCTTCATGCCGATCCGGATTGTCATAGTACCGGTAGATGTCTTCTTCATTACCGAGGGCAGCGGTGGTGGCAAGCCAGACGCCAACGAGTCCGTGGTCGCCCAATAAATTCTTCACGCGTTTGAGACCTTCCGGCCCGGTGTCGACTGGTTTGACACCTTCCAATGGCTGCCAATGGGTAGGCTCCGGTGGCAGTTGAACCTTGTGCGGTGGAACGCCCCAAGTCGGTGGATCGGCAACATAATAAACATCGACGGTCGGCGCCCAAATTCGTTTCCCGTTTTCCACATAGGAAGCTTGCGTGACACGGAACCGGTCGTCGCTATGGACGATAAAACGTTCCCATGGCGGTTCGTTGGCCGGGTGCATATTTGGAAATGAGAGCGGAAAATAACCATCCATCACGGCATCAATTCCGAAGTGTTTTGCGGCGGAGATGTAGGCTTCCCAGATGGGTGGGTCATTATAGAGGTATAAATCCCAAAACGGTTTACCGGTTAACCTGGCTGGAATCATATTTGAAAAATCTGGAGCCACCGGTACGCGATCGGGGATGCCACCCGACAGCACAGTTAATAAGCGTTCACGCGATGTCATCTTTAATGTCCTTTCTTACCATATTGTTCACGTTGCTTGGCTAATTGGTAATACATTTGGGTTGGGTCGCCATATTGATTGCCGGCCCGGTCACGACCACGTGCGAGATAAAGCTGGTGATACCGTGCCGCGTCTTCGCTAAGTTTTACGGAAGTCGGAATGTAGCGCATGGTATAACCGCAGCGCCGGATGTGGCTGACGTTTGGCGGGCTACCGTGAATCAGTCGACCATCATGGAGGCTGGCGTGATTAGGTTGGAGAATACATGGCACAGCTTGCGATTCATTGCGTTGTGTCGCGGTAACTTCGCTCGGAAAAACATTTTTCGTCGGGTCAACTGGGTCATAATCCGAAAAGCCCTTTTTCGGGCCTTCGTGAGTGCGCGGAATCACGTACATGCAACCATTAGCGGGTGTCGACGGATCAATTGCCAGCCAGAGCGTTACTACTTCCATCGGCGATAACATTGATTTCCAATAGGCGGAATCTTCGTGCCATGGAACACGTAAACCGTGGCCCTGTGGTTTGCAGATGAAGTGACTGGAGAATAACGCAATGTCCGGGCCAATAATTGGCTCGACTAAGTCCAGCACCTCATCTGCTAGCAACCATTCCATTAATTGCGGATTGGTGAAATGGGGCACATCCATTCCTTCCGGTCGTTGATCGGTCGGCCAAGCCGCTAATAGCGTCTCAAAATAGGTTTTCAACTTTTGAAATTTCTGCTCCGGAAACACTGGTGCCGCCGGTAGTAAATATCCCTCGCGGCGATACGATATCACTTGCTCTGTCGTCAGTCGTGGAACCGTTTTCATGTGTCAACCCTACCGCACTCATCAGTTCCAGTCTTGCGACCGGTTGACATTCTGTTATCTTTTTTTGATATGCCGACGATTATTCAGTGGAAGAATATTTCTCCGAAAGATGCGTTTCACATCGCGCGCCATTGGAAAACACCCGATGAGCCAACCCGGATGCACGGCCACAATTTTTCCGAGGTGTTCTGGATTGATGCCGGTACTGGTCGCCAGATCGGCTCCGGTGGTTCGCAAGCGCTTCAAACCGGTGATCTTGTTTTTATTCGGCCGGTGGATTGTCATGCGCTTGAATCCGCGCAAACCATGCAGTTCACTAATGTCGCTTTTCCTCGTGATACTTACGATTGGTTGCGCCACCGGTATGCGATGCCATGGACCGATGCGACTCTGCCGGCTATGTTTCATCTTGAATCTGGACAACTCCACCGATTAGCGCATGCTGCCGAAGAACTTTTTAGTGCGCCGCGCACCCGGTTTTCCATCGAACGATTTCTGCTCAATCTATTTCATATGCTCGTACGCCAGCCGTTTCCATTGGTACCGGCGGAAGCGCCAGAGTGGTTCCGGCACGCCTGCATTGAAATCAGTAAGCCGGAACACTTCCGGCGCGGTTCCGGCGCATTTGTAAAATTGGCGGGTCGCAGTGCCGAGCATGTTGCCCGCGTCACCCGCGAGATTCTCCACGAAAAACCATCGACAGTGATCACGCAGCTCCGCATGCAGTACGCCGCTCGGCAATTGGCAATGACTGATGCCAAAATTATGGAGATTGCACTCGATTGTGGTTTGACTAACTTAAGTCATTTCTATCGCCAATTTCGTCGCCAGTTTCACATCACACCGCAGACTTACCGGCAACAACAACGCGGGCTAGCCTAATTTTGGGCGAAGATTTCGGTTGAAAATTTGGCGGCGGATGCGAATACTCGCCGCCCTATGAAAAGTTATAACGTAGCAGTCATCGGCGGCGACGGTACCGGTCCAGAAGTCACTCGTGAAGCATTGAAAGTGCTCGCGGTGGCCGGTCCAAAATTTGGATTCAAACTCAACTACACGAACTACGACGTCGGTGGTGAGCGTTACCTGAAAACCGGTGAAACACTGCCGGACTCGATGATTGAGGAGCTCCGGAAACAAAACGCGATTTTCCTCGGCGCCATCGGTCATCCGGATGTAAAGCCGGGGATTTTGGAGTGCGGAATTTTGTTGAAGGCGCGGTTTGCACTCGACCAATACATCAACCTCCGTCCAGTGAAGCTCTATCGGACGGAAGATTGTCCGCTCAAAGGTAAGGAGCCGAAGGATATTGATTTCGTCGTCATCCGCGAAAACACCGGCGGCATTTACACCGGCGTCGGCGGCGTTGTGCAGAAAGGCACGCCGATGGAAATCGCGACGCAAGTGATGATCTACGGTCGGCCGGTGGTCGAGCGGTGTGTGAAATTTGCCTATGATTACACTCGCCGGCGCAACCGGAAGAAAATGCTCACGCTCGTTCACAAGTGCAATGTGCTGACGTATGCCGGTGACCTTTGGGTTCGCACGCACAAAGAACTCGGCGACCGCGATTACAGAGACATCAAGCAAGATTACAACCACGTGGATGCCTGTACGATGTGGTTTGTGAAGCAGCCGGAATGGTATGACGTGATCGTGACGGAAAATCTATTCGGCGATATCATCACGGATTTGGCGGCAATCATTCAGGGCGGTCTCGGCGTTGCCGCCGGTGGCAATATCAATCCGGAAGGCGTTTCAATGTTTGAGCCGATGGGCGGTAGCGCACCGAAATACACCGGTCAGAACGTCATCAATCCGATTGCGGCCATCGCCGCTGCCGGCATGATGCTCGACACGCTCGGCGAAACCGCCGCGGCAGTGGCGATTGACAAAGCAGTCACCGGAGTTCTCAATAGCGGCAAGATTAAATCTCTCGCCGCCGGCAAGATGGGCATGGGCACGACACAAGTCGGCGATTTAGTTGCGGCGACGATTTAGATCGTCTGCGATAAGAAGCCGCCATCGACGCGAATATCCGTGCCGGTGATAAAACTGCTGGCTTGACTGCTCGCGAGAAAAACTGCTGCACCGACGAGTTCCGCCGGTTCACCAAATCGATTCATTCCGGTATGTCCGAGAATTGATTGAGCGCGCGGTGTTGGTGTGCCGTCTTCTTTGAATAGCAATTTGCGATTCTGATCCGCCGGGAAGAAACCGGGTGTAATGGAGTTCACGCGCACGCCTTTGCCGGCCCATTCACGAGCGAGAAATTGTGTGAGATTCAAGACCGCCGCTTTCGCTGCGGAATATGCGACGACGCGCGACAGCGGCAGGTGTGCGCTGACGCTGGCGATGTTGATAATTGAGCCGCGCGTCATGGCGGCGCCAAAAATCTGACACGGCAACAGAACGCCACCGACGAGATTGAGATTGAAGACGGACTCCCAGTTTTCACGGGGGATTTTATCGAATGGCATCTCCGGTGTGACGGTCGCCTTCGGGTCATTGCCCCCGGCGGCATTCACGAGAATCGTCGGTGTGCCGGTTTGCTCGTGCGCTTTGCGCAAGCTCGCCGCATCAGTCACGTCCGCCGCGACGAACGGTAATTTGCTCCGGTTGGTGCGACCGATGACGATGACTTTGGCACCGGCGTCAGCGAGGCCGTGGGCAATCGCGCCGCCTAATGCGCCGGTGCCGCCGATAACGACGGCTGTTTCACCCGTTAAATCAAAAAGGTTTTTGCTCATGACGATATGTTTATGGAAAGTGCGTCATCCGGCAAGCGCAGAAATGGCGAACTTGACACATCTCGCCGATGCGCCATGATAGGTGCCTGTATGAAACCGAAAGCCTTATACATCTTGGATGCCGGAAGTTTCGAGGTGATTTACGGTCCCGACGAACGTGCCGCGCTTGCCAGCCAAGTGCAATTTCTCGGTGAACCGCTGACCAAGCACGACTGCGCCGAGCATCCCGACCAACTCCGCGAAGTTGAATTTATTTTCTCCGGTTGGGGTGCGCCGTTGATGGATGAGAAATTTCTCGCCGCCGCGCCGAAGTTGAAAGCGGTTTTTTACGGAGCTGGTTCCGTGCGTGGTTTTGTGACGGACGCGCTCTGGAAACGCGGTATCGTAGTCACCAGTGCGTATGCCGCGAATGCGATTCCGGTGGTGGAATATACGCTCGGTGTGATTTTATTGAGCTTGAAACATTTTTGGCGGCATGTGGCGACTGTCAAATCCCAGCAGGACCGTTCGTCTTTGGCGTTACCGGTGCCCGGTGCTTACCGAAGCACAGTCGGAATCGTGTCGCTCGGCATGATTGGCCGGCAAGTTTGTGAACGACTTCGTGCCCATGATGTGTGCGTGTTGGCTTATGATCCGTTTTCGAAGCCGCCGGAAAATGTTGAGATGTGTGCGCTTGAAGAAATTTTCCGGCGCGCTGATGTGGTGAGCTTGCACACGCCGTGGTTGAAGGAAACGGAAGGATTGATTACCGGTGCGCATTTTGCCTCGATGAAACCGGGCGCGACATTTATCAACACCGCTCGCGGTGCCGTCGTTCGTGAAAATGAAATGCTGGAAGTTCTCACGCGTCGCCCCGACCTCCACGCTGTGCTAGATGTGACTTGGCCGGAGCCGCCGGTGAAGGAATCACCGCTCTACACTTTGCCCAACGTCGTTCTCACACCGCACATTGCCGGCGCGATGAGCAACGAATGCCGGCGCATGGGGCAGTACATGGTGGAAGAACTCCGCCGGTATCTCGCTGGTCAGCCGTTGCAATGGCAAATCACTGAAGTGCTCGCCGCCAAGCTCGCATGATTACCACCGGCCTTGTCTCCATCACGTTTCGCCAACTTTTACCGGCGCAAATCATCGCGCTCGTTCAACAAGCTGGACTCACCGGTATCGAATGGGGCGGTGACATTCATGTGCCGCACGGCGATTTCGTTCGTGCTCGCGAAGTCCGGCAACGCACGCTCGACGCCGGGCTGACTGTTGCCGCTTATGGCTCGTATTATAAACTGAATAAAAGTGAAGCCGACGGATTGCGCTTCGAAAGTGTGCTCGAAACCGCTGTTGCGCTCGGCGCGCCGACGATTCGCGTTTGGGCCGGTGCGCTGGGTTCTGCGCAAGCCGATGCCGCATCCCGCGCCGCTGTTGTCGCCGATGCCCAACGCATTGCCGGGCTGGCGCAAGCGGCCGGAGTCACGGTTTCCAGCGAGTATCACGCCCGGAGTTTGACCGACACCAACACTTCCGCGCAGACTTTTCTGACTGAAATCCAGCATCCGAATTTCTTCACGTTTTGGCAACCGCACAACGGTGCGCCGGTGGAAACAAATCTGGCCGGGCTGCGCGCTATTCTGCTGCGTTTGACGCAAGTGCATTGTTTTCATTGGTTGCCGCCGGAACATGAACGCCGGCCGCTGGCCGAAGGCGCGGATGTGTGGCGGCAATACTTCGCGGTGGTGAAAGCTTCCGGCCGGGACCATTGTGCGCTGTTAGAGTTTGTGGCGGGCGACGAGCCGGCGAATTTTCTACGCGACGCCGTTACACTCCGGCAACTTGTGGCTTGAGCACGCCGACGTACGGCAGATTCCGGTACCGCTCCCGGTAATCTAAACCGTAGCCGACGACGAATTTATCCGGAATCTTAAACGCCACGTAATCCGCCCGGCACCCGTCGCGATGCGGCACATCTTTTTCCAAAAACGCGGCGAACTTTAGACTGCGCGGCTGCAATTTCTGAATCGCTTCCCGGACGCGCAAGAGCGTCAGCCCGGTGTCGAGAATGTCATCCACCACCAACACCTCCCGGTCGCGCACGTCGAGCCGGAGAAATTTCGTCCACGTCACCTCGCCGGTGGACGCCGTCGCGCCGTGATAGCTCGCCACGCCGACGCAATCCAACCGGACCGGCAACGCCAACCGCCGGAGCAAATCCGCCATGAAAATTACGCTGCCGGTGAGAATTCCAATCAGCGTCAACTCTCGTCCGGCATAATCGCGCTGGATGGTCGCGGCTAATTCGTCGAGCCGGTGTTGGATTTGCGCCTCGGTCAATAAAACTTCGGCAAGGTCGGGATGCACGCCGGCATTTGGATTAGACAGCATTAATTCTATCCTGATGAGATGGCGGGCTAGAAATAACAATAAATCGAACATCAATATTCGAGTCGTTGAACACACGGTGCACGATAGTGGGGTCAATCTGCAATCCATGTTCAGCTGTGAGCTTATGTAACTTACCGTCACACAGAATGGATAGCGTTCCTGAAATGACATAGAAAAACTGGCGTGATCGGGTGTGGGAATGCGTTACTTCTGAAGTCTGGGGCGGCATCTGCTCTTGAATCACGCTCAACTCTGAGCATTTTAATAAATGCCACCCATCGCAATGCTCGCCCCAAGTGTAGTATTCGGCTGTTTGTGTTGAGACGGTGTGCATAAGTATTTTGAATACGAACATTATTCACGGCACAAAGTCAGCGGACAAGGACAAAGTTGCTTGACGCTAGGCGGCGTGACCGGTAATGTCACCGCAGTTCCCCGAAGTTTGCATTCCAACAATTATCACCCCATGAGTTCTACCCGAATCGGCCTCACCGGCGGAATTGCTGCCGGTAAATCTACCGTCGCGGACATCTGGCGCGCTGCCGGCGCGACGGTGATTGATTCCGACGTGTTGGCGCATCGCGCGCTGGAACCCGGCACGGCGACGCACCGGGAGATTGTGACGACGTTCGGCGCGGGGATTTTGAATTTCGATGGCACGATTAATCGCCGGCAGCTGGGCGAAATCGTGTTTGCGGATGCAGCGCGCCGGCAGGCGTTGAACGCCATCGTGCATCCGGTGGTGCGCGCGGAGTGGCAACGGGAGTTGGCGGCGGCGACCGGCATCGTGCTGGTGGTGATTCCGTTGTTGTTTGAAGTCGGGGCGGAAAAGGAATTTGATTGTGTGGTGGTGGTCGGTTGCAGCGAAGCGACGCAACTGGCTCGGTTAGCCGCGAAAGGTCTGCCGGCGGCGCAAGCCCGGGCGCGCATCGGGGCGCAGTTGCCGTTGCCGGCGAAAATGGATCGGGGCGATTTTGTGATTTGGAACGATGGCTCGCGAGCGGTGTTACACCGGCAAGCCGAACAGATTTGGAAGAAGATCAAGGAGAGTTAGTCATGCCGCGTAAACCTAGTAAAAAAACTAAAACGTCGCCGGTGCCAGTGATTGAACCACCGGCCGCCGTTGTTGTGCCGGTGGAATCAGCGCTGCCGCCGGTCACTCCGGTGGTGGTTGCTCCGAGGGAAACTGTGCGGTTGGCCGATTTGCAGGTGTTGGAAATTGAAGCGTTGCAGGACAAGGCGCGGGCGCTCGGCGTGGAACCGGTGGCGACGCTGAAACGGCATGAAATCATTTTTGAGCTATTGAAGCGCAAAGCCGGGGCGACGATTCTCGGCGAAGGCGTGTTGGAGATTTTGCCAGATGGATTCGGATTTCTCCGGTCGCAGGTGTACAACTATCTGCCGTGCCCGGAAGATATTTATGTGTCGCCGTCGCAGATTCGCCGGTTTGAATTGCAGACGGGTGATGTGGTCGCCGGTCAAGTGCGTCCGCCGAAGGATAAGGAACGGTTTTTCGCGTTGCTGAAAGTCGAGAGCGTGAACCAGCTCGACCCGGACAAAGCCAAAGATAAAGTGATGTTCGACAATCTGACGCCGATGTTTCCGACGGGCCGGTTTGTATTGGAAACCAAGCCGGAGGAAATCAATACGCGGGTGATGGATTTGTTTTGTCCGATTGGCAAAGGGCAACGTGGTTTGATTGTGGCCGCGCCGCGCACCGGTAAGACGATTCTGCTTCAGAAAATCGCAAACGCCATCACCACAAATAATCCGGAGGCGGTGTTGATTGTGCTGTTAATTGACGAGCGGCCGGAGGAAGTCACCGATTTCAAGCGGACGGTCAAAGGTGAGATTATCAGCTCGACGTTTGACGAACCACCGGAGCGCCACGCGCAAGTCGCGGAGATGGTGTTGGAAAAAGCCAAGCGGTTGGTGGAACACAAAAAAGATGTCGTAATTCTGCTCGATTCGATTACCCGGTTGGCGCGGGCTTACAATTCGCTGGCGCCGAAATCCGGCAAGATTTTGTCCGGTGGCGTGGATGCGAATGCGTTGCACAAACCGAAACGGTTTTTTGGTTCGGCGCGCAAAGTCGAGGAAGGTGGTTCGCTCACCATCATCGCGACGGCGTTGGTGGAGACTGGCTCGCGGATGGACGATGTGATTTTCGAGGAGTTCAAAGGTACCGGTAATATGGAATTGTGCCTCGACCGGAGTTTGGTGGAAAAACGGATTTTCCCGGCCATCAACATCGAGAAATCCGGCACGCGCAAAGAGGAAATTCTTTATCATCCGGATGAACTGGACCGGATTTATATTTTGCGGAAGGCGCTGGTGGAGGTGCCGGCGGTGGAGGCGATGGAGTTGGTGGTGGAGAAACTCAAGAAGACCGGCAGCAATGCCGAGTTTCTGTTGTCGATGAAGTTTTAAACCGCGCCGGTTTCGTGGGCGATGGTGGCTAAGCCGGTGGCTTGTCCATCGGAATTACGAACGAGAAACGCGGTGATTTCCACCGGGACGCGCTTGTCAGTTTTCGACCAGTATTCTTTCCGGTAGCGGGCGGCTTGACCGGAACGAAGGACTTCGCTCACCAGACGTTGCTCCAGTTCGTGAAACTCCGGTGGCGTCAATTCTTGATACAGCCGCATCTGCAATTCATCTTGAGTGTAGCCGGTCAGTTTTTCAAAAGCAGAATTGACGTGAATCAGCCGGCCATCCAAATCCGCATAACCGATGGCGTCTTGCGAGGAATTGTACAGGTCTTGAAAGCGTTGGCGCATTTCGCCGAGGGCGGCGGTGGATTGCTGCCGTTCCGTCACGTCGCGGAGAATGCCGTGCAAGAGCGGTTTCGGTTGTCCCGGCTCGCGGAGAATCACGCCTTCGTCGCGCACCCAAATCAGCCGGCCATCGCGGGTAATCATCCGGTATTCCATGGCGTACTGCTTGTTTGTCTCATGCACCACGGCGCGAGCGCGGTCTTCCAGATGCACGCGCCGGAACCACAAGCCCGACTCGCTCAGCCATTCCGCCGGCGTGTAACCGAGCAACGTTTCGATTTGTGGGCTAACAAAATGCCACCGGCCCGCCGGCCCGATTTCGGCGGTATAACTCACCGCCGGCACGCGTTCGACGAGTTGCCGGTATTTCTCCTCGGCGTTGGCCAATTGCGTCCGCGTCTCGGCCAATTGCGTGTCGCGTTTCTGGATTTGCTTCAGCATTTCGTTGAACGATTCGGTGAGCCGGCCGATTTCATCGGGTTGATTGCCGGCCACTCGCAAACTGTAATCGTGCCGGGTCGCCACGGTTTCGGCCACTTGCATCAAGCTGTGGATGGGATTGAGAATCGTCTGTTGCAACCGGTACGCAATCGCCAACGCCACTAGTCCAGCCAGAATCAAACAACCGATGATTACAAAAGTCGAATACCGGAGCCGCTGGACTTCGGTGTGTAAATCGGCACGCAATGTCAGCCAGCCGACTAGTTCGCCGCGCAATCTCACTTGGCAGGTGAGCAATAATTCCCGACCTTCGAGCCAACTGGCGCTGGTGTTCGGGTCCGGTGCGACCGGGAGTGGACGTTCGCCGGGTCGAGTGTAGGCGCCGAGAATTTTGCCGTCCTCCGTGTACAGCCAGGCGCCGAGAACGCCAGTTTGGAAACGCAACGTTGCGAGAGTTTTTTTCGCCGCCACCGGATCGTGAAATGCCAACGCCGGTGCGCCGTTATCCGCTAAAACTTCCGCCAACGGTCCCCACGCTTGTAACGCCGTCTGCCGGTAACTCCGCCATTCAAAAATAATGATGCTGCAACTGGCGACTGCCAGAATCGTCACCGTAGTCAGCACGATGACGCGCTGCAATCTTTCCTTGATGGATTTTTCTAGAACCACCGGCATGGGCAGTAAGCTACCACAATTCAGTTCGGAAAGTCGAATTTGGAAATCATCGCCGCTTGCATTTCCTGAACCGGCTCGCCATGATAGTTGCGATGCGAATACTTCTTGTTTGGCTCATTATGCTGTTGAGTTGGTCGGTAACGGTGCCGGCGCAAAGTCGGGTGGTATTGGTTCGCGATCCATCGGCTGTGACCGGCTTCAACGTCGCGCCGGTCCGAGCGCGAGCGATGATTGCCGCCGGGCTGGAGCAATTGACCGGCCAAACCAACGAAGCCGCCGCGTGGCAGCAAATTGTTTCCAGTAACGATGTCGTCGGCATCAAAGTCAGCACACTCGCCGCGCCGTTGCGGGCGACGAGCCAAGCGGTGCTGGACGCCATTGCCGCCGGTCTCCGGCTCGCCGGTGTGCCGGCAACGAATATTATTGTCTTTGACCGTGACCCGCAAAAACTCGCCATCGCCGAATACCAGGCCAACGGGTTTCGGCTGGAATCCATCATCGGCGGCGCCGGTTTCGATGCCGATGCGAGTATGGAAAGTCCGGTCGTCGGGAAACTGATTTGGGGCGATTTGGATTTCGGAAAACCAGAACCGCTCAGCACGTTGTCGCATTTGCCGGTCTTGGTGACGTGCACCATCACGAAGCTCATCAATGTGCCGGTGCTGATGGAGCACGAGGTCACTGGCTTGGCCGGCTGTCTGTACAATCTTTCGCTCGGCATGGCGGACAACGCACGCCGGTTTGAGCAATTCGGTCAGCGCGGCGACCCGGCGATTGCGCAGTTATGCGAGTTGCCGGCGGTGCGCAAGAAGTTGGTGCTGAATATTTGTGATGCGTTTGTGGCAGGTTACGCCGGTGGGCCGGCGTTCAAACCGCAATATGCTTGGCCATACGGCGGCGTGTATTTGAGCCGGGATCCGGTGGCGTTGGATATGTATTGCCTCGATTTGTTGGAAGCGAAACGGCGGGAAGAAAAGATTCCGTCCGTCGGCGCAAACGCTAGTCATATTTTGACCGCCGTGCGGTTGGGCGTGGGACAGACGAATGCAACGCTGGTGGAAGTCTCCCGGTAGCGTCCGCAAAAGATTTGACAGGGTGGGGAAGCTCCAGTACGTTGCGCGGTCATTGCAGCCTAAGTTGACCTGCCTTCCTGCGGGTCAACGCGGAGGAACCAACTCCCCGGCATCACTGGGGATGGGGCGCAGGGCGGCGGTTGTTTGTCGCCCCGGTCACTTCCATGACCGAGCCCGGCAGCTAACTTCGTCGGCGATTGGAAGGGCAATCCTCTTGCCCCCGCTTGGGCGGGGCGACCAATGATTTCCCAACCGGCACCCGCGTGCCTTGAATCGTCAGTGAAACGGAGTTGGTCAGTATGACATTGTTCGAACGGTTAAAACGGTTGTTGTTCGGCGCGCCGCGCGACGTCGAAGACCCACAGGTATTTCACAAAATCTCGCTCGTCGCGTTTTTGGCGTGGGTCGGATTGGGTGCGGATGGTTTAAGTTCGTCGGCGTACGGACCGGATGAAGCGTTCCGGGCGTTGGGCGAACATACTTACTTGTGCGTGTTTCTCGCGCTGGCGACGGCGTTGACGGTTTTCATTATTTCCTACGCGTACAGCCGGATTATCGAGCATTTCCCCTCCGGTGGTGGCGGTTATCTAGTGGCGACGAAATTACTCGGACCGGGCTTTGGTGTGATTTCTGGTTGCGCCTTGCTGGTGGATTATGTTCTGACGATTAGCACTTCAATTGCCTCGGCGGCCGATCAGATTTTCAGTTTCTTACCGTTGGGGTGGGGCGTGTGGCAAATCAAGGTCGCCATCGAAATCGCAGCGATTGTGCTGTTGCTAGTGCTGAATATTCGCGGCGTTAAAGAGTCCATCAATGTGTTGGTGCCGATTTTCATGGTGTTTGTCATCACGCATCTGATTGTGCTGGTGGCCGGTATCGGAATGCACTTTCATCAGATACCGACCGTGGCGCGGGAAGTTCACAGCGGAATCCGGCATGGCTTGAGCACGCTCGGATTTGGCGCGATGTTTTTGTTATTTGCGAAAGCTTATTCCCGCGGTGCCGGTACTTATACCGGTATCGAAGCGGTTTCTAACGGCATCCAAATCATGCGTGAACCGCGCATTCCGACCGCCAAACGGACGATGACTTACATGGCGACTTCGTTGGCGATTACCGCCGGTGGCATCATGTTGTGCTATATGCTGCTCGGTGCGCATCCGGTCGAGGGAAAAACGATGAACGCGGTGATGATTGAGAATCTAAAATTCGGTCCGTGGTTCGTGATTCTCTGTTTGGTGGCGGAAGGTGCATTGCTGTTTGTGGCGGCGCAAGCGGGATTCATTGACGGTCCGCGCGTGATGGCAAATATGGCGCTCGATTCTTGGTTGCCACGCCGGTTCGCCTCGTTGTCGGAACGGTTGACAATGCATTATGGCGTAATTCTGATGGCGTTTTCGTCCATCGCCACATTGATTTATACGAAAGGCGACATCACGGCGTTGGTGACGATGTACTCGATTAACGTCTTCATCACTTTCTCGCTGACGGAAATGGGCATGGTCCGGTTTTGGATTACGGAACGCAAAACTCATCCCGAATGGAAAAAAGCGCTACCGGTGCATCTCACCGGTTTGACGTTGTGCTTGTCGATTCTGACCATCGTCGTCAAAGAAAAATTCACCGAAGGCGGCTGGCTGACGATTGTTATCACGTCGATTCTCATTGCGCTGTGTTGGTTGATTAAAAATCATTACCGGAAAGTTTTTGCCAGCCTGGAACATCTTGCCCAAACGCTCGGCGACATTCCGCTCGGCGAATCCGAACCAAATCCCATCGCGCTCAACCCGACCAAGCCGACTGCCATTCTCCTCGTCAACCGGTACGGCGGTCTCGGCTTGCATTCGCTTCTCAACATCTTCCGGCAATTCCCCGGCTACTATCACCAAGTCGTATTTGTCTCCGTTGCCGTCATTGACTCCGGCGTGTTCAAGGGTGCTCATGAAATCGAAGCCCAAAAAGAAGCCACGCAAACTGACCTCGATAAATTCGTCACCTTTGCTCGCAGTCACGGCTTGATTGCGACTAGCGCAATGGATACCGGCACCGAGCCAGTCGCCGCTGCCGAAGAACTCTGTACCAAACTCTTGGCGCAATATCCGAAGGCCACATTCTTTACCGGTAAGCTGATTTTCGAACGCGAGAAATGGTATCAGCGCATTCTCCACAACGAAACCGCCTACGCGATTCAACGCCGCTTACAATGGCGCGGTCTCGCCACCGTCGTGCTGCCGATTCGCGTCCGCGAATAAGGTGAGTGAGTGGAGTTGGGAGCGTTGCGATCGTGTTTAACAGATGAAGCCATTTTACATAGTACTGTGCCTGATTTGGAGCGGGATGGTGGCTGGTCACGCCGCTGACCTTTCTACCAATGATGCGATTGCGTATGCGATTGACTGGCCGAAAAATACGCCCGCCATCACAATCCCGCTGGAATTTCGTGGAGGAATTCCATTCGTCACCTGTCAATTGAATGGAAAAACAGCGCGCTTAATGGTGGATACCGGTGTCAGCACGATCTTCTTATATGAGAGTCGCCTAAACGATTTAGGCCTTCAAGTGACCGGTAAGCATCACCGGGAAATCCGCTCTGTTACCGATTCCATACCCGATATAAATTACTCCAGCAAATTTACGCTGGAGTTTGCCGGCGGTCTCCGAGTCAAGGTTTCCGCCGCTCTATGTCTTCCGGAGAGTTCCCAACAATTCGCGAGTGATGTTGATGGTTTCTTGGATTTGCTGCTGCTTCAATTTTTGAATGCCACCATTGATTACGGGAGGGAAACAATCACATTCACAATTAAAAAACCGAGCCGCCAGCTCGGCGGCCTTCCGACTAGCAGTGCCGCTGCCCAATCGCTGCCGGATGATCTCTCGACAAAGGATGGGTTTGTGGTTTCGGTTTCTGACTGGCCCCTTGCAGCTCCATCCATCACAATCCCTCTGCACTTTCGTGATAAACTTCTCCCGTTCGTCACCGGTAAAATAAATGGAAGAACCGTGCGCTTAATGGTGGATACTGGGCAATCTTTAGTTGCCTTGTATGAGAATCGCCTGAATGATTTAGGTCTGAAAGTAATCGGAAAACTTCACGAGAATGGCCGATCTGCTACCGGCGCTATACCGGAGCCGAATTGCTCTAGCAAATTTACTTTGAAGTTTGAAGATAGCCTCCAAATCCAGATGCCAACCGCTGAATGTCTCCCAGAGAGTTTCATGCTCCTAGGGAGCGATGTCGATGGTTATTTAGGGGGAGAACTGCTGAGAATATTGAATGGCGTGATTGATTTGGGGAGCGGAACGATTACATTCCCCCGCCCAAAGAGGGTGGACAAGGGCGATCCTACGGCGGCAAGTCATTGAGCGATCTACTTCTGATACGCGAGCAAAACCACGTCGAGTTCTTGTTCTAAGGCTTGCAACCGGCTGGCTTGTGTCTCGGTTAGCTTGGCGGGGAGATAATATGGTTCCAGTGCGAGGATCGAATGACCTAGCTCTTCTTCGAGGGCCTGAATCTTGGCGATGGTTTCGGCATCGAGCTTCGCAATGCGAATGGTTGGCGTGGGCATGGGATTATTTTATTCGGGTCGGTCGGGTCGCATTCCTAATTTTGTTTGCGCCTCTTGCAGGGTCTCACAGGTGACAATGGGGATCGCAGGACCATAGTGAAAGAAGGACAGAACCTTAAAGCCAATATCTTTTTTAGAATCAGGGATCACCCGCACGACTTCCGCGACCCCTTTCTCACGGCACCGGTCCATGATTTTGCTAATTTCTTTCGCACAGGCGTAGTCCATCTTTTCTAACTTGCTCAAGTCCGTTAAGAGCCGAAAGCCTGGCGATAGCTGGGTGAGGGCGGTTTCGATGGCCACCCGACAGTGCCGCATTTGAATCGGGGCGACTTGCTGAGTGAACGTCTGGACCAGTAAGTTATGGGGTGCATCAGCTTCGACATGAAACATATTGATTCTCGATCACCAGTCAAACTCGGAAACAATCTTCACTCACAGCAGGATAGGCCGATCCAGATTGATGGTCAAGCATTCAGCTTATCGGCGTGAGGCGGGCGGATTTGATTTTGTTGGTCTTGCCGGTAGCCGACGATTGGGAGGGACATTGGTTTTAGCCGGTTGGTTTTCTGGAAAAAAGTTGCGGTTTTGCCGGGAATCCGTTACCGGAGAGAGGCAATTTTTCCACCAGAACAAAAAAGGATTACACCATGACCACGAAACACGTGAAATTATTTATTCCTGGCCCCGTTGAGGTCAGTCCGGAGACGTTTGCGGCGATGAGCCAGCCGATGATGGGACATCGCGGCACCGGCTTCCAAGACCTTTACGCTGCCATTCAACCAAAAATCCAAACTCTTCTGAATACGAAGAATCCAGTATTTCTTTCCACCTCTTCGGCGTGGGGTGTGATGGAAGCCGCCGTTCGCAATCTCACCGGTAAGAAGGTTTTGAACTGCTGTTGCGGCGCGTTTTCAGACAAATGGCTCGATGTTTCGAAGCGGTGCGGCAAAGAGGCCGAAGCACTCAAAGTCGAGTGGGGCCAGCCGATCTTGCCGGAGCAGATTGACGCAAAACTCAAGACCGGTCAGTTCGACGCGCTCACGCTGATTCACAACGAGACTTCCACCGGTTTGATGAATCCGCTCGCTGACATCGCGGCGGTGATGAAAAAATATCCGGATGTGATGTTCATCGTGGACGCCGTCAGCTCGATGACCGGCGTGAAGATTGAGACGGATGCGCTTGGCATTGATGTATTGCTGGCCGGTGTGCAGAAGGCGTGGGCGTTGCCGCCGGGACTGGCGGTGTTTGCTGTGAGCGACAAGGCGCTGAAGAAAGCGGCGACGATTCCGGGACGCGGTTACTATTTCGACTTTCTCGAATTCAAGGCGAACCACGATAAGAATATGACGCCGAGCACGCCGAGCATCGCGCACATTTACGGATTGAAGTTCAAGCTCGACCAAATCGAGAAGGAAGGTCTCGACCACCGGTACGCTCGGCACTTGAAGATGGCGACTCTTGTTCGCGATTGGGTGAAGACGCGCGGCTTCGAGATGTTCCCGAAAGCCGGTTACGAATCCGTCACGCTTTCTTGCGTGAAGAACAACAAAAACATCGACGTTGCCAAACTTCAGAAGGCGCTGAAGGATAAATACCGGGTGCTGATTGACGGCGGCTACGGCCAAATCAAAGGTAAGAGTTTCCGCATCGGTCACATGGGCGACGAAACGCCGGCCACCATCACCGAATTGCTCGGCTGGCTCGATGATTGCCTGAAGACGCTCTGAGCTGTATTTCGCCGTCGCCGACTTTCGCGGTAAGCGATGCTTGAATTTCGGCGCGTTTATCCGCCGAGTTCGACGCAGCGCTTGCGAAAATGCAGATAGTTGGCGTAGGGTACTTCACTCGGAACCGCGTGATCACAACAGGGGACGTAGCCGCCGCGCCGGCGTAGCACGGGCAGAATGCGTTCCACCATGCGATCAATCTCCGCCAGCGACCGGGCGAGGATGCGTTTGTCGATGCCGCCGTACATCATGAGGTGCGGGTGTTGGCAGCCGATTTCTACCACATCGCAACCCGAGGCAACTTCAAAGGGAGTCATTGTATCTAAGCCAATGGCTTTCTGGTAGAGCGGAATCACCGGGCAATCGCTATCGGTATCCACTTGCACATACAGACGCCGGTGGGGATCGAGTTGACGGCGTTGAATGTTCGTGAGCAGTTGCTGGTAATAGGGAAAGAGAAACTCCTGCATCATAGCCGGACTGATTAAGGAGCCATGATTGTAACAGATGTCTTCCGCCAAAAAGACTTCATCAAGTGTGATGTGTTGTTGATGTCGCGCTGTGACCGCCTCCGCCAACGCGAGCCACGTTTGCATGCAGTCATGAATCAAGGCAGGTTGATCCACAAACGCATATAACAATTTTTCCGGCCCCCACAAGCTGCGCAGAAACATATACCCACCAACTATCGATTGGACGATCATAAACCCTTGTGCCGCCGCCGCCTTGGTTGCGGCCATATCCCGATCCAAATTTTCCCATCGCACAGGAGTCGCGGGATCCAGCCGCCACTTGACTTTTTCTATCCAGGTCCGCTGATCCTTTACCGGATGATCCACGTACTCCGGCATGAATCCGTTCCGGCGTCTCTTGAAGTAGAGTACATGCCGCCCTGCCCAGTCTTGAACAATTTCGGTGTCGCCACGATCCGCGATCTGTTTTGTTTCAAAAACTGGTGCGAAGGCACCTTCGCACCAACCTAAACCTCCACAGACATGACTCGCCGAACCGTCAAAAGAAAAAAGTTCCGCTTGCGAAACATCCGTTGGCATTCCTTTCTTCCGCCACTCCTCAAAAGTTCCTTCCATCAATCCAAACTCCGCGCGAATGAGCGGCGCATCCGGCGTGATGGCGTACGCGTCACGACGCCGGCGAGCCAAGGGATTCATTTTTTCATGTGGCAGCAGGGCGTGAATGCCATCTGCAAGTGGCGCTGTTTGGGTCATTGGATTAATTCATTAAATGGGTTCAGGTTCCGTCACGGACAATAGATAATATAAGATGTGTTAATCGATTAACTTGGACTATCTTGTCCAATCATTGAGACAATGTTTACTTATGAAACATAAGCTTCCGATCAGGGCGAGCCTCGGGATCGACGTGCAATACTTCCCGGGGTATAAAAATCACAAAATCAACCTCCACTCATTGGAGGTCGTCTTGCTGAGTTTTATCTTGCGCGGTCGCGGGCGACATCGGATTGACAACGATGAATATATTGAGAGCGGCTCGTCGCTGGCCGTGACGCACTACGGCCAACGCCACGATATTCTCACCGATGAACACGGGATGGACATCATTAATGTCTATTTGGATTTGCAACATCATTCATTGCCGGTGCTACCGGCGATGTTGCAACCGGTCTTGCCGCTGCTCCTGCCGTTGCACCCGCGTTTTGCGCATCGACTCAACCGCATTGTCCGTCTGCAACTAAACGACCCGCAACCACTGGCGCAAGAATTGTTTGCCATCCAACGCGAACTCCAAGCGCAAGCTGTTGGCTACGATGAAGCCGTCCGGTTGCATTGGAAATTATTTTTGATGCAGTGTTGTCGGCACGTACTCCAGAACGGGTTCGTAGCACCTCAATCAACTCCGCCGCGCTTGGAAGCCGTGCGTCAGTTGCTCGATGAAACCTTTGCCGAGCCACACACGCTTGACAGACTGGCGAAACGGGCCAGTTTAAGTCGCACGTCACTCTGTCGCGCTTTTAAAGTCTATACCGGCAAGCGCCTTTTCGATTACCTCATCGAACGGCGAATCCAAGCTGCGATGGTCAGCTTGCGCAGCACCGACGAAAAAGTTCTGACGATTGCGCTGAACTGCGGTTTCCGCGATCTGGCCTATTTCAACCGCAAATTCAAAACACTTGTCGGCACTTCGCCGACAATCTACCGGCGCGCGTTGACACAACCGCCGGAGCTTCCTATAGTTCCTCGCTATGCCTGAAATTGCTTACGTCAACGGAGAGTTTCTCCCGCTCGAACACGCCACAGTTCATGTTGAGGATCGCGGTTACCAGTTTGCCGATGCGGTGTATGAGTTTGTGCGAACCTACAACGGAAAACCGTTTGCGGTCACCGAACACCTGCACCGGCTCTTTATAAGTCTCGACGCCATTGGTCTGAAACACAACTTCACCGCGACGGGGTTGGAATCAATTATTCACGAAGCTATTCGCTGTGCGGCTTTTCCGGAAGTGGGAATTTATCTTCAAGTTTCGCGCGGCCAAGCTAAACGGCATCGCGGCATACCGGCGAATTATGAGCCGACACTGGTCATCACCGTCCGGGAGCTCGCAAGCACCGCGCACCTTTCCGAAACCGGTATCAAACTCATCACCGTTCCCGACATCCGTTGGTCCCGGTGCGACATCAAAACCGTCGGGCTGCTCGCCAACGTTCTCGCCTATCAAGCCGCGCACCAAGCCGGTGCCGCGGATGCGATTTTCTGCGAAGCCGATGGAACCGTGAACGAAGCCACCGCCGGTAACATTTTTATCATCACCGCCGCCGGTGAATTTGCCACGCCGCCGAAGAGTCACCGGTTGTTGGCCGGCGTGACGCGCGAGAAATTACTACAAGCCGCCACCGGTGCTGGTATTCCAACTACCGAACGCCGCATCACCAAAACCGAATTGCTTGCCGCTGCTGAAGTGATTCTTTCCAGCAGCACCGCTGAAGTCGTACCGGTGATTGCAGTGGATGGAAAACCGATTGGTACCGGCAAACCCGGTCCGGTGGCCCGGAAGATTTACGACGAGTTTCTCCGGCGGTTGCCTTGACAATCTCGCCGTACCTGATAGGATGACTACTTCTTAACATGAAACGTACTTATCAACCATCGAAACGCCGCCGGGCTCGCCGTTGCGGATTCCTGAAACGAGCCAGCACTCGCGGCGGTCGTGCCGTACTTGCCAACCGACGTCGTGTCGGTCGCAAACGCTTGACGCAGGTTTAATCCCACCACGGTGGAGTTCCGGTTGCATGGCAATCAATCATTTCCGAAACGCCAGCGCCTGTTGCGTCCCAGCCAATTCCGGCGGGTGTACGACGACGGGCGCCGGTATCACGGTAGCTTGGCAGTCGCCCACGTGCTTGCGGTGCCGGACCAGCCGCGCACGGTTGGAATTGTGACCAGCCGCAAGGTGGGCAACGCCGTTGCGCGCAATCGGGCGCGCCGGCTCATTCGAGAAGCGTACCGACTCAACCAATCTAAACTCCAAGACCACTTCCAAATCGTCATGGTCGCGCGCCATTCCATCAACGGTAAAAAACGCCAAGACGTCGAAGCGTGTGTGCTCGATTTATTTCGCGCCGCCGGTTTACTCTGCGAAGCCGCATGAAACGCATTTTGCTTTGGCTCATTCAAACGTACCGGTCGCTGGCGCCCTTCCGTGCGCTCTGGCCGGTGAATTGCGATTGCCGGTATTTTCCGAGTTGCTCCGGCTACGCCAGTGAAGCGATTGACCGGCATGGTGTTGCGCGCGGCAGTTGGCTCGCCGCCCGGCGGTTGGCGCGGTGTCATCCATTTCACTCCGGTGGTTACGATCCAGTCCCATGAATAAACAAACTCTTCCGATTGTCATTGCGTGCCTACTGGCGCTGTTCGGCGTACAATACGTCGTCAACAAAATCTATCCGCCGATTCCGCGCAAACCGCATCCGGTGGTCATTGCGCCGGCAACTACGACCAGCAACGTCGTCGAAACCATTCAAGCGGCTCCGGTCGCAGCGCCGGTCGTAACCACCACCAGCAACCGGCCAGCCGAACAAATCGTCACACTCAGCAATCATTTGGTTCGAGTCGAAATCACGAGCTTGGGTGGTGGCATCAAGTCGGTCGAATTGCTTAAATATAAAACCGTGTTGCGCGGCCCAGCGTTGACGTTGCCGGGCGACGACGTATTTGCACTGGAACAGACCAGCGCACGAACGGTTGTGTTACGCGCCGGTGGCGTGACGAAAAGTTTAACGCTCGGCGATGATTACCGGCTCACCGGTACGATTGCGGTTCCGGCTGGTACGTCGAATTTGTTCATCACCGTCGGCACAGCAGCACCAACCGATGCGAAGGAAGCGCCGAATTATCTGAACGTGGATTGGCAAGGCGGTCCGAAATTTTCTAACCGCGACGTGAATAAGGTCATGAAGCGGACGAAGAATGGCGAGAACCGGGAATTCATTCGCGCGCAATGGGTCTGCGTGAAGAGTCAGTTTTTCGCGACGATTCTTTCGGTGTCGAATGGGATCTCCAGCGTGACATATTCGCCGGTCGGCTTACCGGCTTGGGAAAACCAACCCAAAAGCGCGGATACGAATGGCGTGACTGCTGTTGCCGAGGTACCGGTGGTTAGTCAGACGTGCGAATTTAGTTTTTATGTCGGGCCGAAGGAGTATGACCGGTTGCAAGCGCTTGGCCAGAATCAGGAAGAGGCGATGGATTTCGGTTCGTGGATGGACGCGTATTCCGGTTTCTTCGGCTGGTTGTTGTTGCGCGGTTTGAATTTCTTTCACGCGTTGATTCCAAATTATGCGGTCGCGATTATTCTGGTGACCATCGCGCTGAAAGTTGTGTTCTGGCCGATTCAGGCGAAGAGCATCGAGTCGATGAAAGCGATGCAGAAATTCCAGCCGCAAGTCCAGAAGCTCAAAGATAAATTCAAAGACGATCCGCAACGGCTCAACCAAGAAACGATGCGGCTCTACAAAGAACACAAAATCAATCCGTTCTCCGGTTGCTTGCCGATGTTGGTGCAGATGCCGGTGCTGATTGCGTTCTACAAAGTGCTCGGTGGCAATGTCGCTTTGCGCGGCGAATCATTCATGTGGATTAAAGACCTCGCGCAGCCGGACACGGTAGCGATGATTGCTGGGTTCGCCATCAATCCGTTGCCGCTGTTGATGGTTGGCTCGATGATTTGGCAGCAAAAACTCACGCCGCAGACCGGCGACCCGCAGCAGGCCAAAATGATGATGTTTATGCCACTCATCATGCTAATGTTTTTCTACACAGCGGCGTCCGGCTTGACCTTGTACTGGACGCTCCAACAATTTCTCTCGATTCTTCAACAATGGCTCAGCCTCCGGAAGCAAAAGCAACTCGCGCCCGTTGTCGTGAAGTCCAAATGAATACCGATTCTCCAGTCGCAACGCCACTCGACCCGAAAACCGTCGTCGAAACCATTCTCACCACGCTTGCCATTCCCGGCACCGTCGAACAATCGGTGATTGATGGCGCGCCGTTTCTGCGCATCACCACGCCCGACGCCGGTCTGCTCATCGGCAAACGCGGTCAGACGATTTACCAACTCCAATTTCTCGTCAATCGCATTCTCCAACGGCACGACCTCAAAGCGCCGCGCGTCACCATCGACTGCGAAAATCACCGGGACCAACAAAACGAAGAAATTCTCCGGCAAGCGAAAGACGCCGCCGAAAAAGTCCGGCGCTGGGGCGAAGCCGTCTGTCTCGGTCCGCTGGCCACGTTTGACCGGCAGGTGATTCAGAAACATTTCTATACCGACCGCGAACTCGAAGCCATTAGCGAGCCCGGTGAAGAAACTGGTAAGAAGAAAATCATGATTCGCGTCCGGCACGCTGTGCCGGTGGCCCGGTAAGTAAAAAAACTTTCCTTGCGCGCCGAAACCGGGCTAACATACCGGCATGCTTCGACCGCAAACACGTTTCGGCAATCTCACGCTCGGCCTCGCGCCGAAAGTGGTCGGCACCGTCTCGCAAGCCGGCGCACTCGAAAAACTTGCCGCCGGTACCGAACGTCACTGCGACATCGTCGAACTTCGTCTTGATTTAATTGGCACCGGTCACTGGCTCGAACAAGCCAAAGCCATCGAAGCGCAAGGCTTGCCGGTGCTTGTCACCCTCCGGCTCGCCAGCGAAGGCGGCAAATGGACGCAACCTGACGCCGAACGCTTACCGGTGCTGGAAACCGCATTAGAAAATCTGACTGCCGTTGATATAGAATTTCGCAGTCCGCTCCTCGAAAAAGTTTCCGCGTTCGCCGCCAGTCACCAAAAGGCGCTGATTATTTCGTACCACGATTTCGAGCGGACGCCACCGGTGGTTGACCTCCGGCAAGTCATTCGTAAAGCGGCCAACTACGGCACCGTCGTGAAAATTGCCACGTTGACGCAGACCGAAGCCGATCTCGCGGCGTTGCGCGAATTGTTCACTGAGCAATGTTCCGCGTCGGTTTGTCTGCTCGGCATGGGCGCGCTTGGTCCGGTGAGTCGAAAATTATTACCGCAACTCGGTTCCTGCCTTACCTACGGCTACCTCGACGCGCCGGTCGCCCCCGGTCAGGTCGCCGCTGCCGAATTATTTTGCCGGTAACGCAGCAGGCGCATCGCATTTAGGATGACGATGATGCTGCTGAATTGATGGGCGATTGCGCCGCCGATCATGTGCAGGTGACCGGTGCCGGCGAGCGTGACCATTGTGACGTTGTAGGCCAACGCAAACCACAGGCCTTGCCGGATAATTTTCAGCGCGTGCCGGCTCAGGCCAACGCTGAACGCAATTTTTGACAGGTCATCGGCCAGCAACGCGATATCGGCGGCTTTGTGCGCGACATCGGTACCGGTGACGCCCATCGCCATGCCGACATCGGCCACGGCCAATGCCGGCGCGTCGTTGACGCCGTCGCCGACCATCGCCACCGGGCCAGCTTTTTTCAATTCCGTAATGTGCGCGGCTTTTTGTTCCGGCAGAACTTCGGCGTGAACTTCGTCAATGCCGAGTGCGTCGGCAATATCGAGCGCCACGCGCCGGTGGTCACCGGTGAGCATTACGATTTTTTCGATGCCGAGTTGCCGGAGTTGACGGATGGCTGCGCCGGCATCGGCGCGAACGGTGTCGGCAATGGCGATGCTGCCGCAGAGTTTGCCGTCGTGAGCGAACAAAATGTCGTGATGGTCGCCGGTCACGTCGATGGCGTGTTCTGCCAGAAATTCAGAGCGACCGACCACAAGTTTTTGACCAGCGTGTTCGGCGACGACGCCGCGCGGATGCGAAGTAAACGAAGTTGGATCGGCGGGTGTCTGACCGGATTTACGGACGATGGCGCGGGCGATCGGATGTGAGCTCATTTTCTCGGCGACGGCCGCCAAACCGACGAGTTCAGCGTCCGTGTGATGGCAATTGCGCCGGACTTCCGTGACTTCCGGTTGGCCATAGGTGAGCGTCCCTGTTTTGTCGAAGACGATGGTATGAAGCCGGGCGGTGGCTTCGAGAAATTGGCCGCCTTTGATGAGCACGCCGGCACGCGCGGCACACGCGATACCGGCCATCACGGCGGTCGGCGTCGCCAAAATCAACGCGCACGGACAAGCGACGATGAGCACGGTGATGGCGCGGTGCCAATCGTGCGTGAGCGCGAAGACCAGCGCCGCAAGCGCAAGCATAACCGGCACAAGCCAGCCGGCAAGCCGGTCAAGCGTGCGCTGGATGGGCGCTTCGCCTTGTTGAGCTTCGGTGACGATGCGGGCGATACCGGCGAGCGTGGTATCGTCGCCGACGCGGGTGGCTTCGACGATGAGTGCGCCGGATTCGGCGAGGGTGCCGACGAAAACTTCGGCACCGGTGGTTTTGGTGACCGGCATGCTTTCACCGGTGACGGGCGCTTGGTTGACGCTGGCGGTGCCGGCGCGGACAATGCCGTCGGCGGGAATGCGTTCGCCGGCGCGGACGATGATGGTGTCGCCGGTTTGTAATTCGGCGGTGGGAATTTCGATTTCGGTTTCGCCGCGCCGGACGCGAGCGGTGGCCGGTAGGAGTGCGAGCAAACTTCCGAGAGATTGCCGGGCGCGGCGGGTGGTGAAGTTTTCGAGTTGTTCGCCGAGCTGCATGATGAAGGCGACTTCGCCGGCGGCGATGAATTCTCCGACGGAGGACGCAGCGATGATGGCGGTGGCGACGAGGACATCGGCGTCGAGACGTTTGGCGCGGAGCGCTTTGAACGCCCGGTAAACAATCGGCCAACCACCGAGCGCGGTGGCGAGGATGATGACCGGTTGGAAATGGAATATCCAACCACCGAAAAGGAGCGCGCCGATGCCGGCGGTTTGGAGGAGGTGCCGGCGGGCGGCGCTGGTTTCATCTTGGTCGCGTTGCTTGGAAAGTGGGCGAGCTTGGTAGCCGGCGGTTTGGATGACGCGAAGCAAATCGGCTTCGGGTGTTGAGCCGGTGATTTGCGCGGTTTTGGAAAGGAAGTTAACGTGAGCGGTTTGGACGCCGGCGGTGCCGGTGAGCGCGGTTTGGACAGCGCGGGCGCAGTTGGCGCAGGTCATGCCGTCGATTTGAAGTGTGATACTTTTCAAGTTACGGTCACGGTAGCCCGGTTTGGAAAGGTTGTCGAGATGCCGGGAAGACTTGACGTTTTGCGAGCAACATCCGAGAATGGAGAGACTCAAATGCCGAGGAAATATAAGATTCAGAAACAATACGCGACCTGGGTGATTGCGGCGGCGTTAACTCCGGTGGCAGTGGTGACGGTGGCGCAAGTGATTCTTGGCGCGGATTGGCACGGGGTTTTGCTGGGCGGCGGAATCGGCTTGGTGGTGGCCGGCGTGTTTGTGGCGACGGCGGGGTTGGTGTCGCGACCGGTGCGGTGGGCGTTGGAGGAGTTAAATGATTTTGTCGGGCGCGTGGCGCGCGGTGAGGCGCATGGGGAAACTTTTTCGAGTGGCTTGAAAGAAGTGGACCAAGCGGCGGTGACGTTGACCGATGTGATGCGGCGGGTGGAGAAAAATCAGACGAAGTTGGCGGCGGCCGAGCAGGAATTGAAGGTCGCGCAGAAAGATTTGGACGAATACACCTACACCATCAGTCACGATTTGAAGGAGCCGTTGCGCGGGATTGAAGGTTTCAGCAAGTTGTTGCTGGATGGCTACCGGGACAAGTTGGATGACAATGGCCGGTATTATATCGAGACGATTCGGAACTCGACGCTGCGGATGCAGCAATTGATTATCGATCTCTTGAAGTTCTCCCGACTTTCTCATCAGAAGCAACCACTGCTACCGGTGGGGCTGAACTTGATGTTGATTCACGTGCGCTTGAATCTCCAGTATGCGCTCGACCAGAAACATGCGGAATTGCACGTGAACCGGTTGCCGACGATTATTTGCGACGCGACGGCCATCACGGAAGTTTTTCACAATCTGATTTCGAACGCGATTAAGTATAACGATAAGCCAGAGCCGGTGGTGGAGATTGGCTACACGGAAAAACCGCATCCGAAGACGGGTGAGAGCGAATATGAATTTTACATTCGCGACAACGGCGTCGGGATTAAACCGGAAAACTTCGATAAAATTTTCCAACTCTTCCAGCGGATCGGAACCGACAGTGAAGGCACCGGCGTAGGATTGACGCTCGTGCGCCGGATTGTCGAATGGCATGGCGGACGGATTTGGTTGGAAAGCGCGGAAAGTAAGGGCACGACGTTTTACTTCACGTTACCGAAGCGCGAAACGAAAATGCCGGCGACGGCTGCCGAACGTAAACTTGTTGAAACCACAACCACCGGTGCTTCTCTATCATGAACTCGATTCCATTACTCATCGTTGAAGACAATCCCATTTACGCAGAAATCCTCCGGCAGCTTCTCGGCGTCATCAGCACTGATTTGCAATTTGAAATCGACTGGGTGGATAATGCCGAAAAAGCGCAGGCGGCCATTCAGCAAAAAAATTATGAATTGGCGTTGCTGGATTATCGTCTACCGACGGCCGATGGATTGACAGTACTGGCGGGGATTCGCAGTTTACCGGAAGAACGCCAACCGGCAGTCATCATGCTCACCGGTATGGGGCGCGAAGAAGTCGCCGTCGAAGCGATGAAGCGCGGCGCAAAAGATTATCTTTCGAAAGATGCGCTCGACACCACCTCGCTGCTGCGCGCCATCAGCAGTGCGCTCGAACGCCGGCGGTTGGAGATTCAATTACGTCAAAACGCCTCCGAATTGCGCGAGCGAAATACCCAGCTGCAAACTGACCTCAAACTTTCGCGGGAAATTCAGGAAGCGTTCCTTCCGCACGTCTACCCATCATTTCCGGTGAACACGCCGGCGGAAAAAAGCGCGTTAAATTTCTGCCACCGGTATCTTCCGACGACGGTGCTCGGTGGCGACTTTTTCGATGTCTTCCCGGTGAGCGACCATGAAGCCGGGTTGTTGATTACTGACGTGATGGGGCACGGTGTGCGTGCGGCGTTGGTCACCGCCATTCTTCGTGCGCTGGTGGGAGAATTGGAAACAATCGCGACGGATCCCGGTAAGTTTCTCACGGAAATTAACCGCCGGATGCTTGGCATTCTCCGGAATCCGAAGTCGCCGATGTTCGCCACGGCTTGCTACCTTGTGATGGACACGCAAACTGGTCAAGCGCGATTTGCGATTGCCGGTCACCCAACGCCGATTCATTTTCAACGAAAAGCCGGTAAAGTTGCGCCGCTTTCTGCCGCGAATTTTCAGCCCGGTCCGGCACTGGGCGCATTTGAAAACGCCGAATTTCCGGTTTGCACCACGACGCTAGCCGCCGGTGACACGCTTGTGCTTTACACGGATGGCATTGTGGATGTGGCGGACAAAAACGGCAAACTCTTCGGCGAAGAACGACTCTTCGAAACTTTCCGGCAACGCGCGCAGTTGCCCACCGCGCAACTTTTTGATGCCTTGCTCGCGGAAGTTCACAACTTCGCGGCCGAATCAGAATTCAGCGATGACGTTTGCCTGCTCGGCATGGACGTCGCGCACGTGGGCCGGTGAGATTGGCGCTGGTCATCGGCTTAGCCTTGATGCTCAGCCGGGTGAGCGGCGAAGTTGTGCAGTTGCCGGGACTGCGAGTGCAGGCCGAAGAAAAAACCGTCGAAGCCACCGGAGCCATTTCACTCACCAACGGTATTCTCGAATTCATTGCCGTCGAAACCGGTGGTCGCGATTACGAAAGTTTGCTGACGCTGACTTGCCGGCCTTCGGCCTTGAAGTATGCGCTTCTGTTGCTCGGTCTACGGGAGGGTGCGACTAATGGCGCGCCATTGCGGTTGGATGTCGAATGGGATGTCGCCGGTAAGCCGCACCGAGTGCCGGTGGAAAAATTACTTCGTGACCGCGCCACCGGTAAGTCACCGGTAGCGGTACCGTTTATTTTTTCTGGTTCATTTTTCGGTCCGGACTTGACCGGTAGTAATCAAGTTTTCCACGCCGATGTCGAGCAAGCGCACGTGGCGTTGTGGTGGCAGCCGGCGGTGTTAATCAACGTGCGCGGCGACCGGGGGAATCCGTACCGGGGCGACGACCAAGGATTTGAGGTGAATTCTAAACTTGTGCCAGCGGCGGGTACGCCGGTGAAATTGATTTTTCAATCTCGTGAGTAACCGATGAGCCAACGCTGGATTTTAGTGGATGGTTATAACGTGCTGCATTTCTGGCCGCGTTTGCGGAAGCTGGCGGGCCGATCGTTGGAAGTGCAGCGCGATGCTTTAATCGGCATCCTCCGGCAATATGGCGACGCGACGAATTGCCGGGTGACGGTGGTGTTTGATGGTTATGCGGCCAAACATAAACCTGAGCGCAACGAATTGACGCCCGGTGTCGAGGTGTTGTTTTCCGATACTGGAAAAACTGCCGACGAAATGATTGAGCGTTTTATTGGCACGGCGGCGGAGCCGGGGAAGATTCGCGTGGTGACATCAGATAATTTGGAGCGCGGCACAGTCGAGGCGTTAGGGGCGCAGAGTGTTTCGACGGAGCTGTTTGAGATGGAAGTGGCGGAAGCGTTAGGGGAATTGAAGCGGCTGGTGCAGGAACATAGCCGCCTCCGGCGGTTGAATCCGTTGCACCGGCATTTTGAGGAATGAAGCGAGAGGTTGACACGGTTGGCAATCTTTGCCATACACTAACGGAAGTTTGGAGAATAACTAGCTATGAAACTACTGATTCGGATTGCTTTTGTGATTACGATTGTGGCGTGTATCGGTGCGGCGTATTTCGCTCGCCAGCTCGGAGTTAAGCGAGATGAACTGCAAACCGAAACCACCAGCCTGACCACTCAGAAAACTAAATTGACCAAAGACCTTGCCGACACTCATACCGATCTGACCGCCGCCAAGAAAAATCTAACCAAGGCTCAAGATAATTTGACGGAAGCCCAAAAGTTTGTTGAAGCCAGCAAAAATGCGCTCGCCACAAAAACTCAGGAAGCCGAAAAATTACAAACTTCGCTCAGCGCCAGTACTGCCGAACTTAGCCAAATCAAAACTGACCGGGATACTGCACAGCAAACCATTAAGAAAATCCAAGACAGCTTAGCGGCTGCCGGTGTTGCTGACGTTGGTAATATTGACCAGTTGCGTGATAAGATTGTGGCGCAGACCGAAGAAAATCAACTCCTTGGCAAGCAACTCACAGCGGCGCGCGATGCTAATGCGGAAATCACCCAGAAACTGAACAATTCGGTTGCGGTTCCGAGCAACTTGCGTGGTCGCGTAGTAGTCGTGCAGGACAACTGGGATTTCATCGTTCTCAACCTCGGTCGTAATCAACACGTCCAACCCAAAACCGAATTCATCGTCTATCGCGCCGACAAAATGGTTGCGAAAGTTCAAGCGCAAACCGTTGGCGAAAACACCTGCATCGCCGAAGTCTTGCCGGGTTTCCAGCTTGCCCAACCACGCGTCGGCGACATTGTTGTTCACTAAGTCGATTTTATGAAACGCTGGCTGCTGTTGTTGACACTCGCCGTGATGGCCAGTTTTTGTGCTGGTTGCGCTAGTACTTCTTCCAGCGACGAAAAAATCAGCACCATTCCGTGGAACCGTCCGCAAAGCTGGGAAGGCTCCGGCGCTCTCGGTGGATTCCGTCCGCCTGGCTCGCCGTAACATCGTTCCATGTCGGACCGGTTCGTCACTCAAACCATCCACGACCGGACGTTGGATGTCTCGCTTCGTCCTAGTATTTTTCAGGATTTTACCGGTCAGGCTAAAGTTAAAGAGCGCCTCGAACTCGCCGTGGAAGCCGCCAAGCTCCGGCACGAATCACTCGACCACATTCTCCTCAGCGGTCCGCCCGGTCTCGGCAAAACCACGCTCGCGCACATCCTCGCCAAAGCGATGGGTGGCAATCTCATTGTCACCAGTGGTCCGGTCATCGAAAAAGCCGGTGACCTCGCCGGTCTTCTCACCAAACTTGAAGCTGGTGACTTACTTTTCATTGATGAAATCCACCGGCTCCAAAAAACTGTTGAGGAATATCTCTACCCAGCGATGGAAGATTTCCGGCTGGATATTGTGATTGATTCCGGTCCGAACGCCCGGAGCGTGAAATTGCAATTACCACGATTTACCCTCGTCGGCGCGACCACGCGCAGCGGTTTGCTCACCGCGCCGATGCGGTCTCGGTTTGGTCTCACTGAACGGCTCGATTATTATTCCGCCGGTGAACTCGCCGGCATCATCACGCGCGCCGCCGGTATTCTTGATGTGAAAATTGATGCCGGTGGTGCGAAGGAAATTGCCGGTCGATCACGCGGTACGCCACGAATTGCGAACAATCTTCTGAAACGCTGCCGGGACTTTGCCCAAGTCAAAGCCGGTAACGCGCCGATTGATGCCGGGATTGCTGACAAAGCGCTGGCGATGTTGGAAATTGACGAACACGGTCTCGACGAAATGGATAAGCGGATTCTCGAAACGCTCGTCCTCAAATTTGCCGGCAAGCCTGTCGGCATTAACTCGCTCGCTGTTGCCGTTGGTGAAGAACCGGACACGCTCGAAGAAGTGTACGAGCCGTTTCTCATCATGGAAGGTTACATCCAGCGCACACCGCAAGGTCGCATTCCGACGGAGCTCGCCTTCAAAAAACTCGGCGTCCAGCGCGGTAAGCCGACGAACGAACTTTTTTGAGTTACTGATTGTTCGGCGTTTCTTCGTGCGGAATAATCAACAAAGTTAACATGCCGGGAATAGTGCAAAGACAGACGGCGACGAAAAATCCGCGATAGCTGACCAAGCTTTGCAAAATGCTGCTGAGGATTCCGGCTAGTGCGATACAGAGTGAACCCAGACCGGTGGCAATCGCGAAGTGGCTGGTCCGGTACTGTCCGTGTTGGGCGACGTACATTAAGTACACGCTGTAACCGGCAAAACCGAAGCCGTAACCAAATTGATCCATAAACGCGACGCCATACATCGTCCACGTGGGCGGGTGCGTGTACGCAGCCCAGACGTACAGCAAGTTGGGCGCATGCATGCACACCACCAACGGCCAGAAGCTGCGGCGCAACCCGAACCGGCTGATGATCGTGCCACCGGCGATTCCCCCGAGGATGATTCCTACAATGCCGGCCACGCCGTTGATGACGCCGATCTCCGCAATCGTGAGTCCCATTCCGCCGGCAGCGCGGGCGTCGCGCATGAACAGCGGCGAGACGAGCGTCACCATCGCTTCGCCAAACCGGTAAAACAAAATGAACGCCAGCACCGCGCCAAAGCGGGGTTGACGGACAAACGTGGCAAACGCCGGCCAGACACTATCGCGCGGTGTGACCACCGGCACATCCGCGTCCAAGCGCGGCAGAAAGAAGCGCGCATACAACGAACCGCCGCCGTACAATCCGGCTAACACCGCGACAACGATTGTCCAGCTACTCACGATGGAGACGCCGGTTTGTTGTAGAATGCCGGCCAGGAACACTAATCCACCGGTACACAACAGCCGACCGGCGCGAAAACAGGCACTTTGCACGCCGACGAAGCCGGCTTGCTCGCGTTTGGTCAACGCCAGCAGATACAAACCATCGAGTGCGATGTCGTGCGTCGCCGACGCGACTGCCATCAGAAAGAGAATTGCCAACGAAATCGGAAAAAACGCCGGTAACCGTAGCGCGACCGCCAGCCCAGCCAGCGCGGCGATGATTACCGCTTGCGCCGCAAGCACCCAGCGTCGCCGGGTGAGAGTTAAATCCACCACCGGTCCCCAAAACAATTTCAACATCCACGGCAATCCCAGCAAGCTGACCCACAACGCGATTCGAGCGTTTGGAATGCCGAGGTCTTTGTACAAGAGTGTCGCCACCTCGCGCACCAGCGTAGCCGGGATCGCTTGCATGACATAAAGCACCGGGACGAATAGCCACGGACGCATCTTCGTGATGTCGGATGAACGCGGCGCAAAGTCGGTAATCACGCTGTTCTATCTGCATGGTTGCTGGAGATTCGACAAGGAAAAAACTTTCATCAAATGGATTGCCACCACCGGCACCAAAGGTTAGAAGATTTCCCATGAAATTTGTTTATCTTACTTGCTGTTGTTTGGCGGTGAATCTATCGCTCCGCGCCGACACAGTGACGCTGAACTCCGGTGAAGTGATTACCGGCGAGATTCGCTCCGAAACAGAAACCCAAGTTGAAATTGAAACCAGCAACGCCAAGCGCACGGTTTTTCAAACCAAACAGATTTCAAAGTCTGCGGTTCGCGCCGTTGTTCATGAAACTGCCGAGCAGAAACGTGCTCGCGCCGACTATGAAAAGTTAGCGCAGTATCAACTCAATCCGAATCAGGAATTAACGCCGGCGCAATTTTCCGCCGGTCTTTCGGCATTTCAGAGTTTCTTAAAAGTACATCCGGCTTCCGCCTTCGCGCCGGAATTGAGTCACCGGATTGTTGCTTGGCAAACCGAGGTGAGCAATGTGGCCAGCGGACGAGTGAAGTTTGCCGGTCAATGGATGTCACCGGTGGAAAAAAACAGCCGGCAACGGCAAGCGCAGGTTCAAGCGATACAAACACTGCAAAACAAGCTTGAGCAACTGCAAGACCAGCGCCGGCCCATTGTCGACTCGTTGGCGATTGCGCAGGAGAATTTAGCGACCAACCAAACCAAGTTGGCGAGTTTGCAAGATGAACAAATCCCAATTTACGGCAGCGCGTCCGTTGGTTTAGAAACCCGGTTTGATTTGCATGGCAAACTGATCAGCGCCACGCCCGTCCAAGCTAAGCGCGAAATTACCGGCTACCAAATCATCCCACATCCGGCACGGGATCAACTTGCTAGTCGTGTCGTTCTCGCGCAAGCGCAGGTCACGCAGCTACAAGGAAATCTCAAAATTCTCGATGCGACGATTCGCGATGTGCAGACTCGACTTCAGACGGCGCAACAGGCGTTGGCGTCACAACCAGCCGCAGTTCAGACTCAAAATATTAAACCCACACCGGTGGTGTCGTCGCCGGTCGCTTACACGATTATTCCCGAAACGCTGCGTAATCCGAAACACTGGGAATGGATTGGCGGTCTCGGTCTGGTGGGATTAGCGGCTTTGATCTTTTTCCTGCGCCGCGCCAAGCGCCGCGATTAAATCGGTTGCCAATAACGCAATTTGACCGGTTCGTTCGGCAGCGATGTCACCTGCACGACCATGCAGAAACACGCCGGCTTTCGTTGCTTCCAACGTCGGCAAACCTTGCGCCAGCAACGCGCCGATGATACCGGTGAGCGCGTCGCCCATTCCGCCTTTGGCCATGCCAGGGTTACCGGTGGAATTAATCCAGAGCTTGCCGGACTTATCGGTCACGACAGTGCCGGCACCTTTGAGTGCGAGTGTCACGTTGTGTTCGCGTGCAAATTTTCGGGCGATTTCCCAGCGGTTGGCTTGTACTTCCGGTGCGGTTTTGCCGGTGAGTCGCGCCATCTCACCGGGGTGAGGTGTTAATATTAAGCCCGGGCGCAAGGTGATGGCGTCGAGTGCGTCGGCATCAACGACGACCGGTAATTTTAGTTTTGCGACGAAATCGCGGACGAATTTTTGTGTTTCCGGAGCGCGGCCTAAACCGGGGCCGATGGCGATGGCGTTGAAACTTTCTAACGACGGTAACCGGTCGAGCGAGATTGGCATGACCTCCGGTGGACAGTTGCCGGCGACGATTTCGTAAATGTTGCGCGGAACGGCGAGTGTGACCAAGCCGACGCCAGCGCGAGCGGCGGCGTGAGCGCAGAGGACGGGCGCGCCGGTGTAGCCTTCGGCACCGGCGATGATGAGCAGATGGCCGAAGGTGCCTTTGTGCGCGGAGCGTTTGCGTTCCGGGAGAACGATGTCGGCGCGGGTGATGAGTTCGATGTCGCTGGTGACATCGGCGGTGAGAAGACCGATGTCGGCGATTTCGAGTTGGCCGACGAAATCGGCGGCGGACGGTTGGAGTAATTCGATTTTCGGGAGGCCGAAGGTGACGGTGATATCGGCGCGGACGCAGGTGTTGGTGCCGAGGCCGGATGGAACGTCAATGGCGAGGACAGGAACGCCGGCGGCATTGATGAAGCGGATGGCGGTGGCGGTCGGTTCGCGAACTTCGCCGGTGAGACCGGTGCCGAGCAAGCCGTCCACGATTAAATCGGTGGCCGGTAGTGTGCTGGCGAGTTTTTCAGCAAGCTGGTCAAACGGGATGAGCGTGGACTGAAAACCATCAGCGGCTAGATGCCGGGCGGCGACGATGGCGTCACCGCCGTTGTTGCCTTTGCCGGCGAAGAGGAGAACTTTTTTTGCATTTCGGTGCCGGAGGAATTGGGCGGCGTGATGAGCGACCGTGCGGCCGGCGCGTTCCATTAATTCGGTACCGGAAGTGCCGGCGGCAATGGTGCGCTGGTCGAGGGCGCGCATCTGGTCGGTGGTGACCGCTTTCATACCGGTAGTTTAGTGGGTGCGGGCGGGTTTTGCAATGCGGCGCAACTCTCGTCTTGACGGTGTTGGTGGGAGTGGGTACAAGAGAGCCGGTTACTGACTCTGATGTTTGGCAAATTTCTAAATTATTTTTCTACCGATATCGGGATCGATTTGGGGACCGCGAACACGCTTGTCTTTGTGCGGGATCGCGGGATTGTTTTGCGGGAGCCAAGCGTGGTGGCGATTCAAACCGGCACCAGTCATGTCTTGGCCGTTGGAGAAGAGGCGAAACGGATGTTGGGCCGCACCCCAGGCAACATCACCGCCATTCGCCCCATGAAAGACGGCGTCATCGCGGACTTCGAGATTACCGAAGCGATGTTGCGCTATTTCATCCAAAAGGTGCATCACCGCCGGCATGGCATTAAACCGCGCGTCATTGTCGCGGTGCCGAGTGGGATTACCGAAGTGGAAAAGCGCGCCGTGAAAGACAGCGCCACCCATGCGGGAGCGCGAGATGTTTATCTCATTGAGGAACCGATGGCGGCGGCTATCGGTGTTGGGCTACCGGTGCAAGAGCCGGCAGGCAACATGATCGTGGATATTGGTGGCGGCACGACCGAGGTGGCGATTATTAGCCTGGCCGGAATCGTGCTTTGCCGCAGTGTGCGTGTGGCAGGAGACGAATTGGATGAAGCGATTATCCAATTCATGAAGCGCGCCTATAACTTGGATATCGGACCGCGGATGGCGGAAGACATCAAAATCAAGGTCGGTTCGGCGTATCCTTTGGAACAGGAACTGACAATGGAAGTCAGAGGCCGCGACCTCGTCGCTGGCTTGCCGAAAGCCTTGACGGTGACCTCGGAAGAAATTCGCGAGGCGCTTCAGGAGCCGATTTCGACAATTGTCGAAAATATTCGGAGTACCTTGGAGCGATGTCCGCCGGAGCTGGCGTTCGATTTGGTGGACCGTGGCATTATGATGGCGGGCGGAGGCTCGCTCATTCGCGGTCTGAGCAACTTGATTTCTGAGGAAACCGGTCTACCGGTTCACGTGGCCGACGATCCGTTGAGCGCGGTTGCCAATGGCACCGGCGTCGTCCTGCAAGAACTTGGTTTCCTTGAGAAGCTCGCCAAAAACTCCTCGTAGGCCTTTCCACACGCACAGTAACGCCGTCATACGACGGTAAAATTGGTTTTGATTGAAGCGTAGAAATTGGATTTTGGTCGCATTACTCGTGGCGGGCTGGATTATTTTTATCGGCCAGCCCACGACTGTCGCGACGAAGCTGCGCATGATTTTCGTACAACTGAGCACGCCGTTTGTGAAACTGGGTGATTACATTCCGGTGGTGCAATCGCGTCGTGAATTAGACCACCAGAACCGGGAGCTTCGCTCCAGTAATGATTTGCTCCGGCAACAACTCCGCGCTTTCGATGCCACCGTCGTCGAGAATTTGCAGTTGAACCGGCTGCTCGCCTTCAAAACGCGTCAACCGTACCGGACGCTCGGCGCGCGCGTCATCGGTCGTGATTCTTCCAACTGGTACAAGAGCATCCAAATCGACCGCGGCATGAACGACGGTCTCCGCAACGATCTCGCCGTTCTCAACGCTGACGGACTCATCGGAAAAATTACCGGTGTCACCACCGGTGAAGCGCGAGTTTTATTGCTGACCGACCCGGCGTGCAAAGCCAGCGCCTTGCTCCAAGATAGCCGTGAACCCGGCATCGTCACCGGTACCGACGGCGCGAAACTTCAAATGACTTATGTCAGCCGGCACGCCAAAATTCGTGCCGGCGAGCCGGTGCTTTCTTC